>Ga0308157_10001153_pt1 | contig 60819 bp, 51 predicted proteins | sample PhyBR1_FD_201035 | JGI IMG/M metagenome (GOLD analysis project Ga0308157, IMG submission 201035) | Phyllosphere microbial communities from UC Gill Tract Community Farm, Albany, California, United States - DLSLB.R1 | ecosystem: Host-associated > Plants > Phyllosphere > Unclassified | place: USA... | reverse complement strand
AGATCAGGTGACAGGTTGGGCTAATGACGCAGAGAAGAATCAGGTATTAGGTGAGGTTCACTTTTTAAGAGCATTGTATTATTTTGAGTTGTCTCAAATGTTTGGAGAGGTGCCTTTGGTGACTAGCTCTACAGTAACTAACATTCCACAAACACCTGCAGCTGAAACCTATGCATTAATAGCAGAAGATTTGAAAACAGCTATTGAATTGATGCCATCAAGTCCTTATACGAGCATCGCATCTGGTCATGCTACAAAGTGGGCAGCCCAGGCTTTAATGGCTCGCGTATTTTTGTTCTATACCGGTTATTATCAAAAAGCTGACTTACCTTTAACTTCAGGAGGATCAGTTACTAAAGCTCAGGTAATTCAAGGGCTGGAGGATTGTATCGCAAACAGCGGTCACGATCTGGTGAACGATTTCAGAAATCTTTGGCCATATTCTAATGAATATACCAAGAAAGATTACAAATATGCCCAAGATAACAACTTGAGTTATGCTGGTGAAGGAAACAAGGAAACCGTTTTTGCTGTAAAATTTGGTACGCTAGTGGATTGGGGTGATGAATATATGTTAGGTTATTCTAATCAATTGCTTTTACACTCATCCTTACGTTCAAATAATGGACTAGCCGAAACATTTCCCTTTGGTCAAGGTTGGGGAGCTGGTCCTGTGAACACGTCTTTATGGAACGAATGGAGACAAGCTGAACCTACAGATATTCGGAGAACCGGTTCTATAATCAATGTGACTACAGATTTAGAAAACTACATATACGGTGCCGACAGTCAAATGGAGGAAACAGGATTTTGGCAGAAGAAATACATTGCTGTAACAGCATACGATGGAGAAACCTTAATTCCGTCTTATGCTATATTAGCTAATGGAGCTCCAGCAGATTATCAAAGAGCACATACACAGGATTTAGTTTTAATTCGCTTTGCTGATGTATTATTAATGCACGCCGAACTAAGTGAAACAGCAACCAATTTGAACCGTGTTCGAGCCAGGGCGAAATTAGGCACTGTAGCCTATTCATTGGCTGCACTGAAAAAAGAAAGACGTTGGGAATTAGCTTTCGAGGGTTTACGTTATTTTGATTTAATGAGATGGCAAGATGCTTCTACCGCATTGGCAAAACAGGAAGGTGTTGCTATTAAAAATAAAGGTCTTGATACGCAAATGAAAGCTTTTGGCGGTGGTTATAAAGCAAGATTTGATGCGACAGGAGGCTTCTGGCCTATTCCTACATCACAAATTGCATTATCCGACAATGTACTTACACAAAACAAAGGATGGGGAGATTCAAGCAATGAATATCCTGGATGGTAATCTATAATCTAATTGAAATGAGAAATTTATTAAAAACATTCATATATGTAGTCTCACTCTTCCTGGTTACTGGTTGTGAGCCTTTGGAAGATCGAATGGAGCTAGGGTCTGCAATTGATGCAAACCAACTAGACATTACTGCGACACCAATTGTAGTCAACGGAAAAAACAGTAATAAGGTAATTTTAAATAATAATAGTCCAGTGCTTTCAAAATGGAATTATGGATCAGGGACAAGCCTTAAGAAAACAGATACTGTTTTGATTGTTGCTGTAGGTGAACGGAAAATTAATTTTACAGGTTTAAACCCGGATGGAACTCAAATAACCAAATCATTAAACATAACGGTAGATGAATTAACTTTTGAAGTGCCATTAGAATGGGGATTCTTTACCGGCGGAACAGAAAGAACATGGGTTTGGGATACGACAAAACCTTCTGTATGGGGTAATGGCGGCTATATGGGGAACGATGGTCCGACATGGTGGACCGTACAAGAAGCTGATATAAATGGCCAAGCTCCTGGAGAGGGTACCGGCGCAAAAATGATTTTTACGTTGGATGATGCTGTTCTGACCAAGATCAAGTCAAATGGAGAAACGGAAACCGGGACATTTGCATTTAATATGGAAAAGCAAACTATTCTTGAGGATGGCACCGTATGGGCAAAAGGTAAATTGACTACAACAGGTCTTACTGTTTTATGTGGGATATCGCCAAATGAAGGCAATGCTCCTGTTCATGAATATGATATACTAATCATTAATAATGAGGAGATGGTCTTAAGTTATGCTGAACCCGGTGCAGGTGCCTGGGGTACAGCTTGGTTCTGGAATTTTAAAGCTTTAGATTAATAACTATATTCTAAAAATAAAATAAGGCGCTTCTTTGTAAGCGCCTTATTTTTTATCTGCTGAAATTTAAGCAAGAAAGCTTTTTTATTTGTTAAATTAACATTAATTTTATACTGAACCATTTAGCATGGCCTATCTCGCGATAACATGAATAATTTTGACAAGGAAGTCATTGATCTACAAAAAGGTGATGAATCAGCTATTCGTTTTTTCATGGATCAATACAGCCATGCCTTACATTTTCATGCTTACAAAATAATAAAAGATAAAAATATTGCTCGTGAGATTGTTTCAGAAGCTTTTGTGAAATTATGGGAGAAACGTGAAAATTTCCATGCCGTGGAAAGTATTAAGTCATTTCTCTATTTAGTCACTCGAAATGATTGCCTGGATCATTTAAAACTCAGCCGTAATAAATTCCAGCATAATGATGAGTATTTAAATCAATTGGAGTCAAAAGAAGATAATATTCTGAACAAAATTATCTATACCGAATTAATTGAATTGATTGTAAAAGAAGTAGAGAAACTACCGAAACAACAGGGAAAAATCTTTCAATTGTCGGTATTAGAAGGCAAAAAAACAGAAGAAATTTGCGAAGAATTAGGCACTACAGCAAGTAATGTCTACTTCTCAAGATCAAAGGCAATTTCTACACTTAAGAAAGTTTTTAAACATAAAGACATTTCCTATTATCAACTCTCTTCCATTTTAATATTATTGGGAATATATTGATAATAGGTATTCCGATGATTTCAACTATTGTGTATTATTTTACGGTCTCTTTCCCTTCTTTCTTCCATGCTACCATACTACCCGCATAATTATAAACATTATTGAAGCCTTCTTTCTCTAAATATGAGGCTGCAACGCTTGCCCGATCGCCGGATTGACATTGGATAATAATTTTTTTATCCTCGGGGATTAAAGGTAAAGTTTTTCGTAAAGCACCTATAAAATAATGTTCAGCTCCTGGAATGTGCTCAGTATTAAATTCTGAATTCGCTCTAACATCCAACAAAACAGTATTGGACTGATCTTTCCATTTGGCTACCGTATCGGTATCTACAATTTTAGATTCTATTAATTCGGCACCCTCCAAGTCTGTTACAAAGCCTTTAATATTATCTAATCCAATTCGCGTTAATTTGCGTGTAATTTCTTCTTGATTTCCGTCCTCGGCAATGATTACAAGGTTTTCATCATAACCTATCATCCACCCTGCCCAGTTAGCTAAGGAGTTGTTGTTCTGAATATTGATGGAATTTTTTAAGTGACCTTTTGCGAATTGAGTTTTATTTCGGGTATCAATTAATGTTATCTCCTTAAAACGATCGACGTCTTTTAAAACTAATGAAGGATGTTCAGGAACATCGATTAATAAAGGTCTGTCGACTTTGTTTAATTTTTTCATCTGGGCAAAATATGTTGGAGCTTCAGGTTGATCGCTCAACAAATAATTCTTAAATCCTTCGAAATCATCAGCAAACAGGAAAGCCCAATTTCTCAATTTTTCATATCCCACCGTGCTACTAGGCACAGAACCTAATGACTTACCACATGCCGAACCGGCACCATGTCCTGGCCAAACTTGCACGAAATCAGGTAATGCCTCAAATTTTTTCAAAGATTCAAACATCTGCGCAGCACCAACATCTTTCGTACCTATTAAGCCCGCTGCTTCTTCCAATAGATCCGGTCTACCTATATCACCAACGAAAACAAAATCACCGGTAAAAATCATCACCGGCTCTTCAGAAGCCGGATGATCTGTTAATAGAAAACTAATACTTTCCGGTGTATGTCCAGGCGTATGGATAACCTTCAGGCTTAAATTTCCGATATGAATAACATCTCCCTCTTTTAGGCCGTGATGTGGGAATTCGTATTGCCAATTAGCACCACCCTCATCAGATAAATATAACTTTGCTCCTGTACTTTCGGCCAATTCTCTGGAACCTGAAAGAAAATCAGCATGAATATGTGTTTCTGCTATGTGCGTAATGTTCATTTTATTCTGTCTTGCAATCTCCAAATAGGTGTCAATATCCCTTTTTGGATCAATTACAATAGCTACATTTTGAGCTTGACAGCCAATAAAATAACTGGCTTGCGCTAAAGTCTTATCATAAATTTGTTGAAAAAACATTATCTTCCTTTATGTTTAATTGTCAATTTGAACAGGCTTAATATAATAAAGCTATCTCAGTAAACAACATTTTCGATTATTTTTTTCTAGAAGACCTTTTTTCAAAGGCAGGATCGCGGATCAATAATTTTATATTGTTATTGAAGATTGCTCCCCAAGCTATTTGGTCTAGCATTCTGCATTCTTAATGTGGCAATCTGTCCTTTAGTAAACCATATAAATACGTACCGATAATAGCAAAGAATGCAACAATAAGCATTGAATAAAGCCCTGTTCCTATAAGTACGAATATCGGTCCCGGACATGCACCTACTAGTGCCCACCCCAAGCCAAATAAAATACCACCAATCAGATATCTTGCGATGGATTTATTTTTTGCCCGGATATTGATCTCCTGTCCGTCTATATCTTTAGCCTTTTTATATTTTAAATATTGAACTACAGGAACTCCGATTAATAAGGCAGTTCCCATGAATCCATACATATGGATGGATTGAAAATTAAACATTTCGTAGATACGGAACCAAGAAGCAGCTTCTGCCTTATACATAGCAATTCCAAATACGACCCCTAATAATAAATAGATTAACTTTCTCATTACTAAAAAATAAAAGGAAATAAAACATGGACCATCAACAGACCTCCGATAAAAAAACCAATCACGGCGACCAAAGAGGGCCATTGCAAATCACTAAGACCAGAAATTGCATGACCTGAAGTACAGCCACCTGCATAACGTGTACCGAAGCCAATTAATAATCCTCCAATAGCTAAGAGAATGATATTTTTGATATTTAATTCTTTAAATAACTCAGGAGGCGAATAGGCTTCTCCTGCGCTATTAAATCCTAATTCCTTTAATTGCGAAATGGTTTGTTCTGATATTTCGGGGACTTGATTTACGGACAAAAAATGAGCTGAGATAAAGCCTCCGATTACCGCTCCTATTAAAAAGAGTAAATTCCATTGTTGCTTTCTCCAATCAAAGTCAAAGAAACTGCAGGACTTCCCTGCCCCCAATATTGAACAGATATTTCTAAAATTAGAAGAAAAACCAAAGCTTCTTCCCATCAGTATTAAGGAAATCATTACAAATGAAACAATAGCTCCTCCAAGATACCAAGGCCAAGGCCCCATAATTACTTCCATAACATTCATTTTTATTTATCAAATGTACAACGCCAGTCATCAAGTTGCGAAAATTTGTTACATACATTTATCAGTTTTCAATCATTTTGAAAAATTCACCGACCAATAAGATGGAATTACCGAAAAAATTCAACATTTGACCTATTTATACGTTTCAAATAATGAAGCATCTCCTATCTTTGAGTAACAAATTAAGGAGTGCAATAAATTGTTAATCAAATAAAAACGAACAACATGTCAATTAAAGAAACATTCTCCGTAACCGGAGAGAACTTATTAAAAAGAATTAAAGAATTAATTGCTGAAGGCAATGTAACTAAAATCAGTATTTCTGATAAAAACGGAAAAGATATTATGAGTTTTCCTGTTACACTAGGCGTTATCGGAGTTGTTTTAGCGCCCATTTTTGCAGCAGTAGGTGCACTTGCAGCCTTATTAACAGAATGTAAGATCACTGTGGAACGTACAGGCAAGTCTGAAGTAAAACCTGAAGAAGAAGCATCAGTAACTGAAGAAAACCAACAGGGTACTGATATTGAAGTACACTAATTAAGATTAGATTTTTTACTAAAATAAAGAGCGACCGTTGGATATTCCGACGGTCGCTCTGATTATGAAATATTTTAACTCAAAATAGCATCTTTAACTTCGACTTTAGTCCAATATTTTTGATATTTTTCAATCGCAGCTAAATGTATAGGGTGCGTTTCATAGGTATTAATTCCATCCATCGTATCAAATGTGACCAATAGATAATAAGAAAATGAATTATCCACTACAGGTCTGGGATGAGTCGGGGCAGGTTTACCAAATTTTAGGGCTCTAGGACCTTCGGCTTTTTTCAATTCTTCAAAGAAATTTAAAAAATCCTTTTCCTCCTCTTCCGTAATTCCTTCCTTTAACCAGAAAAACACGTTGTGGACAATTAATCCTGTTGTTAAATCCGAAGACGAATCGTCAGGTTGAGAAGAAGACTGTTTATTAGATTCAGATGCACAAGAATTTAATAATGTGGCCGAGCCGGCTCCTACTAAAATAGTTGTAATAAAATTTTTTCTTTTCATATTTAAACTTTAGATAGATATAGGTGTTTAAATATACCTATTATATATATGATACCTAGAACATTAGCTGAAATATTACAAAATAAAAGATAATTTAAAATTATCCGTCATTACACAAGAAAGAATTATACCGATAGAGGTTAAAAAATTAAACATAAATTAACCCGAATTACATAATGACTAAATGAAAACACTCAATATAAACAAATTGATTATTAATACAATGAACGGCACACTAGTTGCTTCTTTGATAGAATTGATAAGGAAAGAAACCTGCCTGAATTTCCCTATCAAACTATATCTTTGCAAGAAATTAGGCCACAATTAAATTGCTTTATTAATAAACAAATGTGGCGCAGAGGTGTTAATAAGTGAAACAATAATAATTTTAAAAGGACATATATTAGGTTTTGAATAGATTTGGTCGAATTGTATTAAAAACTATTTTGTGGATCATTGGCTCCATAATAGCATTACTCTTATTACTTATATTTCTGATACGGCTTCCATCTGTACAAAACTATGTAGTTGGAAAAGTAACGAATTACCTAGAAAATAAACTGGGAACTCAAGTAGATATAGGTCATATCTACATTAATTTCCCGAAAAAGCTGGAATTGAATGATGTGTTTTTTGCTGATCAATCAAAAGATACATTAATTGCTGGTGAGTCTTTAATGGTGGACATTAATATGTTTAAATTATTAAGTAACACCGTTGAAATTAATGAATTAGAATTAAAAGGTATAACAGCAAAAATTAACAGAAAATTACCAGACAGTAGTTTTAATTTTGATTACGTCGTAGCAGCTTTTGCCTCAGAAGAAGAAAGCCAACCAACCGCTGATAGCACCTCTGCTTTAACTTTTGATATTGATAAAGTCAATTTCGAAAGAATCAAATTTGTCTATAAAGATGATGTTATAGGTACTTCTGCTGATATACTCCTTAATAAATTTAATACGAGGTTATCCAAATTCGATTTAACCAAAAATATGGCTTTTGGGATGCCAAACATCAAAATTGATGGCTTGACAGCTGATGTAAAGCAATGGGCGGTTATTACGGAAAAAGATTCTCTCCAGGCATCAGATTTTGGAATCAATGACGCTTCCGTAGAAGCATCAACCTTGCTGCCGGATATTGAGATAAAAAATTTAGATCTGAAAAACATCTTTATCAGATATGATGATAAAGCAGTAAACATGTCTACTAAATTTGATATAAAAAATTTAGCTGCAAATGTAGAAGAAATAGATCTTAATCAAGAAATTATAAAGCTTAAGGAAGTTATACTCGACCAATCTGACTCTGAAGTATTATTGGGCAAAACCACTGTAGAACATACTTTTGACGATAAAGTGGACACCACAGCTACACCTGCTAACTGGAAGGTCTCTGTGGACAAGATAGTAATTGATAAGACTAATTTTTGGTTTAAAGATGATAATCAAACCAGAACCAAAGGATTAGATTACTTCAATTTAAAATTGAGCGACCTGGCCGGAGCAATGGATAATATATATTATTCTACTGATTCTATTTCCGGTAATCTTAAGGCTTTGACCGTTAAAGACCACTCAGGATTTATTCTAAAAAAATTAAAAGGAGATTTTGTTTACACCAATACCGGAGCAACTGTAAAAGATTTCATTATTGAAACCCCAAATACGTTAATACAAGATGAATTAACAGTCTCCTACCCTTCTTTAGATGCTGTTTCTAATAATCCAGCCTCGATGACGATTAATGCCAACATTAAGAAGAGTCATATAGACATGAAGGACATCCGTTATTTAGTTCCGGATCTTGAGAAAGAGGATGTTATGAAGCCTTTAATGGATAAGAAATTTTACATTGATGGTCGGGTAATAGGCAAGCTAAATGATCTTCGTATTCCAAGATTTGAATTCAAAACATTAGATAATACTCATATCATTGCAACCGCTCAAATTAAAGGCTTGCCAGATACAGATAAGTTATATATTGATTTAGACCTTAAAAAGATGGTGACGGGACGCAATGACTTAAATAAGTTAATTGCACCATCATTGCTTCCGGACAGTATACAATTACCACGTAACATCAGTCTGAATGGTACCTTCAAAGGTGGAATGACAGGCTTTGATACGGATATGAAATTAATTACCGAGCAAGGGAATGCATCAGTAAATGGTAAACTGAATATGGGTCGAGACACCACCTATAACGCTTTTGTATCGATTGATAATTTCAATTTAGGAGAGTTTCTAAAGCAAGATTCTGTACTAGGTTACATCTCAGCTCAGGCGCAGGTTAACGGTACGGGGCTTAACCCTAAGACCATGGAGGCCGATGTTCTTGGAACATTGAATCAATTTGATGCGATGGGATATAGTTACAAGGATATCAATTTTGACCTTACTGCCCGTTCTGGAGATATTTCAGGAACAATAAATAGTCCCGATCCAAATATAGATTTAGATGCTACGATCCAGGCAGATATGCAGGGAGAGTTTCCGAAGTTGTACGCAGAAATGATGATTGACAGCATCAATTTTAAAAATTTAAAATTGATGGATCAAGATATTAAATACCATGGTAAAATCATTGCTGATTTTGAAACACTTGATCTTGATAACCTGAATGGATCCTTATATGTAACGAACTCATCAATAGCTTATGAGAAAGATTTATATGCTTTAGATACTATTTCTTTGACTGCTCAATCCGATACATCAAGGAATATTTTGATGTTAAGTTCAGAATTTCTGAATGCGCATCTAACGGGTAAATATAAACTTACAGAATTAGGTTCTTCTATTTCGGATATTATTCAAACATACTATAATCCTGCAGGCATAGAAAATAAATACGAATATTCACCTCAGCAATTTGAGTTTTCAGCCAGAGTAAATCATTCCAGAATCATTAAGGAGTTTTTACCGGAGTTAGAAGAAATGCAGGATATCACACTCGATGGTACATTTAATAGTGCTGAACATACTTTAATGGCAAAATTATTAGCTCCGAAAGTGACCTATGCAGGGGCTGAAATTGAAGATGTAGGTGTTGATATTATTACCGCAGATAGTACTTTATATTACAATGCTTTAATAGGACATATATTAGTAAGTAATATCGAGCTCCGAAATACAGTTTTAAGTGGGAATGTGGTAGATAATAATGTTGATTTCGGATTATGGATAAAAGACAAAGAGGATAAGGAACAATATCATTTGGGAGCAACAATGATGGTAGCTAACAATAGTTATAACATTTCTCTCAAGGAAGATGGTTTGATGCTTAATTATGATGCTTGGGATATTCAACCTAACAACCTACTTAGTTTTGGGGAAAATGGGGTGCGTGCTTCTGATTTTATCCTTTCAAGGGAAGGACAGGAACTTAAAATTCAATCCCAGGATTCTACTTATAATGCTCCTATTGATTTAAGTTTTAACAACTTCAGAATTGAGACGATAACAGAGATGCTTCAATCTGAAACTTTAAAACTCGGTGGTGGTATTAATGGAAATGCAACAGTTTCCAGATTTGAATCTTCACCGGTATTTGTTTCTGATTTAACAATTGACAAATTTTTCTTCGGTCAGGATACGATTGGTAATGTTGCTTTAAAGGTTAATAACATTAAAGAGAATACTTATTCTGCAGATGTAAGGATTACAGAAAATGGAAATGATGTGCATTTGACAGGTGATATTATATCACCTCCTGAAGGCGAAATGCAAATCGATGCAACCTTAAACTTAAACCCGATGCGGATGCATACTATTCAAGCATTTAGCTTAAATAATCTACGCGACGCTGAAGGAGATTTAGCAGGAACATTAAAGATTACCGGAACTACTTCGGCTCCGAGGATAAATGGCGAACTGACCTTTCATAATGCGATTATTAATGCTTCTATGTTGAATTCAAAAATGAAGGCAGATAATCAAAAGATATATTTTAATGATCAAGGCATTTCTTTCCGTCAATTTAATTTAATAGACTCAAAGAATAATGTTGCTAAATTAAACGGTACCATTAAAACCAGCACCTATACAGACTTTGATTTTAACCTGAACTTAACAACAGATAATTTCGAAGTTATGAATTCGACCAGAGAGGATAATGATCTGTTCTTTGGAAAAATGTATGTAACCTCGAATCTTCGCATTACAGGTGATTTAGATAAGCCTAAAATTGACGGAACAGTAAAGGCAAACGATAACACCGATTTTAATTTCATTGTTCCGAATGATGATCCTGGTGTAGCCCAACGTGATGGAGTGGTAAAATTCGTTGATCGTAGTGACACGGCAAGAGCGAATGTATTTGCACAGTTAGATTCCATGACGACTGTTTCTAGCAAACTTTCCGGCTATGACATTGCCTTAAATTTAAGTACCGATCCGGATGCTAAATTCAAAGTAATTCTGGATGAAGGAACTCAAGATGCTTTAAATATTCAGGGGATTGCTGAAATCAATACGAGTATTGATGCAAATGATAAAATTACGATGTCCGGAACTTTTACGGTAGAAAAAGGAGATTACACCTTCTCTTTTGGCCCTATCTCAAAGGACTTCCAATTTCAGAAAGGAAGCACAATCACCTGGAATGGAGATCCATTAGATGCAAGAATGGACATTACAGCTATATATACAGGGAAATTTGCAACTTTAGAACTTGTACAAAATCAAATATCTTCTGAAAGTCAAAACCTATATAAACAAAGAATTCCTTTTAATGTACTCTTGAAACTTACGGGTGAATTATTTAAGCCTGAGATCAACTTTGATGTAGATTTGGATGAAAAGAATGCCATTGTTTCACAGGATGTTGTGAACAAAGTGAATATTGCTTTATCAAACATCCGCGAAGATCCGGCAGAGTTAAACAAACAGGTATTCTCATTAATTGCTTTGGGTAGATTTATGTCGAATAATCCATTTGAAAGTTTATCAGGCGGAGGTACTGAAGCGATGGTAAGAAGTACAGTCAGTTCGTTCTTAACTGGACAATTAAATAATTTGGCATCTGATCTGATTAAAGGGGTTGAGCTTGATTTTAACTTAAATTCAGAAGAAGATTATTTGACAGGGAATGCAGAAACAAGAACGGATTTGAATGTAGGTATATCTAAAATGCTTTTTGATGACCGTTTAAAAATTACCATTGGATCGAATTTCGAGGTTGAAGGAAATACAAGACCTGGAGAAAAAGCTTCTAATATTGCAGGTGATATTTCTTTGGATTATCAATTATCAAAAGATGGTCGTTATTTTGCTCGAGTTTATCGTAAAAATCAATATCAGGCAACTTTACAGGGACAATTTGTTGAGACCGGCATTGGTTTTATTATCAATATGAGTTACAATAGATTCAAAGAACTTTTCATGAACTCCAAGACACTTCAAGATTTTTATAATACAGAGAGCCGTGGATTTAGAAGAAGATTTGATGTGGAGCGTATGGAAACAGACTCTGTATACAGAGATTCTGTCCGTTTAGTCATTCGAGACAGTTTGATGCAACACAGTCCAGAGTACAGAAAACGTATTGAGGAACAGGAATTACAGGAAAATCAACAAAAATTGGATAATTTGAAGGATAGCACTAATCTTCCAAAAGACACCACGAATAGAGATACATCAAAGAATTTGATTGAACCGAAAAAGAGCGCCATTAAGAATGAAGAAGAGGAAGGGGGTAATAATGAAAATTAAGCATGTATTAACCTACTCCATAGGATTATTACTGATAGCGAGTTGTAATCCCACAAAATATATTGCTGATAACGAGAAGCTGTATAAAGAAGGTGATGTTATTATTCATAATGACACGATACCCAAGGAGCGCAAAGAAGGGTTTGAGAGTTTCCTAGAAGAGGCATTGATGCCAAAACCTAATAGTAAATTTTTAGGAATGTATTTTAAATTAGGTTTATGGAATATGGGTGGCGGCCCTGATACCTCGACCAATTTCATCAAAAGATTTCTAAAAAAACAAGGTCAGGAACCTGTATTACTCAGTGATGTTAATCGTGAATACAATGAGAATCTCCTGCGTAATAAGATGGAAAATTTAGGATTCTTTAATGCGAGAGTTACTTCAGATACGCTAATTGATGGAAAAATGGCTACCGTTCAGTATGATGCATTTCCTGGGAAAATTTATCGAATAAATGATGTTAAATTTGAGTTGGATAGTACGACTCAACTTGGTAAAGCTATCCTAGGAACACAGCATGAGAGCCTGCTTCAAAAAGGCAAGAATTATAATTTAGATGTTATATTAAACGAGCGGGATCGTATTGACAATAAGTTAAAAGATCAAGGTTATTATTTTTTCAGTCCCGATAACCTTTTGGTCGAAGTAGACAGTACCATCGGTGAAAACAAGGTCAATATGTATATGACTGTAAAGCCTGAAACGCCAAAAATAGCGAAAGAACCGCAGCACATAGGTAATATTTATATTTTCACGGATTACCATGAAACTGCGTCTAGCCGAAGAAGGATTCCACGAGGGATAGAAAAATATGATTATAAATATTATATTATTGATCCAGAGAATAAATACCGTAAGAAGGTATTAGCGAATCACTTTTTTATCTACCCCGAAACGATGTACAGTCGTTCCATGCATAATTTAACCATTAACCACTTGGTTAATTTGAACACCTTTAAATTTGTTAAAAACGAATTTGTAGAGAGTCCAGATTCGGCAAATCACCTTGATGTTTATTATTATTTAACACCAATGGAGAAAAAATCAATTAGATTGGAGTTAATCGGTAAAACAGCTGCAGTATATAATGGTACAGAGGTCAATGCAAACTGGACACTAAAGAATGCATTCAAAGGATTTGAAACACTTACCCTCTCTGTTTTTGGTGGTTATGAAACACAAACAGGTGGTAATGTGAATTTGAATTCCAGTTATATCCGCTATGGAACAGAAGTTGGCATCTCCTGGCCAAGGCTTTTATCTCCTTACAAATGGACGCCTGCAAGGCAATACATTCCAAGAACGTTTTTAAAGGCTGGTTATGAATTCCTAAATAGAAGAACCGCCTATACGTTGAATTCAATGACATTGAATTATGGATATGCCTGGAAAGAAAACAGTCAAAAGGATCATAATTTAACCGTCGCAGAAATTATATATGTTCAACCACGTGGGATTTCTGATGAATATAGAGCACAAATGGACACAGTCCCTACATTAGCCCATATTGTTGATCCTCAATTCTCCTTTGGCCCAAATTATACCTATACGTATACCAATACCATGGAGGATAAAAAGCACACTTTCTATGCTAAAGCTGGATTAAATACCTCCGGAAATATTTTGGGACTAATTCAGGGTGCAGATTATAATGCCGGAAAAATAAAAGAACTATTTGGCACACCTTATTCTCAATTTATCAAGGCAGAAGCCGATTTTAGACATTATCTAAAAATTTCGAACTCTTCTACATTAGCATCAAGAATCATGATTGGAACGAGTTATTCATACGGTAACTCAAGATCCTTGCCTTATTTAAAACAATATTACACAGGCGGACCAAACGGATTAAGAGCATTTAGAGCACGCGCAGTAGGACCAGGATCTTCCCTACCAGAAAATATTGGTGAAGACAACTTTTTCGCAGATCAAACAGGTGATTATAAATTGGAATTGAATACTGAATATCGTGCAAAAATCGCCGGTATGCTACATTGGGCAGCATTTATAGATGCGGGAAATGTATGGCTGCAAAATACGGATGTAAACAAACCAGGTGGTAAGTTTTCTAAGGATTTTCTAAGTGAGTTGGCTGTGGGCGGTGGAGTTGGTCTACGATTGGATTTAGATTTTTTAATAATACGTACTGATTTTGCTATTCCTTTCCGAGTACCTTATCGTCCTACAGATGATCGATGGGTATTTAAATACATTGATATCAGAAATAAAGAATGGCGAAGGGAGAATCTCGTATTCAATTTGGCTATTGGCTATCCCTTCTAATATAAAGAGCAACAAATTTCATGTTGCTCTTTTCTTTTAAAATGTAGTGTTTTTCATTAAATAACCCTCAAAAAAACATATTTGACGATTATTTTTGTTAGATTTAATGCATATAAATTAAACCCTTAATTATATGAAAATAACCGTAGTTGGTGCAGGGGCAGTTGGAGCAACCACCGCTGATAATCTTGTAAGAAGAAACATAGCCGAAGAAATCGTTTTGTTAGATATTAAAGAGGGATTTGCAGAAGGTAAAGCGCAAGATATGATGCAAACCTCTGCCCTATTAGGATTTGACGCAAAAATAAAAGGAGTAACAAACGATTATCAGGCTACTTCAGATTCAGCTGTAGCGGTAATAACCTCTGGAATTCCAAGAAAGCCCGGTATGACCAGAGAAGAATTGATTGGCACAAATGCCAATATCGTAAAAACTGTCGTGGATAACCTTATCAAACATTCACCGGATATCATTATTCTTATCGTTTCTAATCCTATGGACACGATGACCTATTTAGCATTAAAATCAAGTGGCTTGCCTAAGAACCGAATTATAGGAATGGGTGGAGCTCTGGATTCAGCAAGGTTTAAGTATCAGATAAGTGATAAATTAAATGCGTCAGCAAACGATTTAAATGCAATAGTAATCGGTGGTCACGGAGATACAACGATGATCCCTTTAATCAAACATGCTACCTGGAACAGCGTTGCTGTATCAGATTTCCTAACTGAGGAAGAAGAAGGAGAAATTGTAAAGAAAACAATGGTAGGTGGAGCAACCTTAACCGCATTGATTGGCACTTCAGCATGGTATGCACCGGGAGCTGCCGCCGCCGCAATGGTTGAAAGTATTGTAAAAAATCAAAATAGATTATTTACAGCCTCAGTATACTTAGAAGGTGAATACGGACAAGAAGATATCAATATCGGAGTTCCTGTCATTATTAACAATAAAGGATGGGATCGGATTGTACCAATGAATTTGTCGAATGAAGAAGCAGAATTATTTAAAGCTAGTGCAGATGCAGTACGCAAAATGAATCAAGTACTCTTCGATGAAGGCGTTTTGAGTAAGTAATGGTATATAATCAACGAATCATTAATTAAATGCAAAATATACCCTTTGAAGTCATCAGCCTACAAGCTGATGGCTTTCATATTATAACAGAAATAGAAATATTTGATAAAAAATTCAAGATGGTTATCGATACTGGGGCATCCAAGACTGTTCTAGATAAAGAAACACTCTTAAATTCTGGAATAGATGAAGATAAGTTTTTAAACACCGACATCCTTTCCACAGGCTTAGGTACTAATAGTATGCAAAGTTTTATGATATCAATTCCTGTTATGAAGATTGGGGAATGGTCTACTAAGAACTTTACTGCAGCTGTATTAGATTTGAGCTCCATTAATTATGCTTATAATCAAATTGGACTTGATCCTGTGATTGGGGTTTTAGGAGGAGATATCTTAAAGCTTTATGGGGCAAGAATCGATTATAAAAAGAATTTATTAACGCTAAATCAACGGAAATTAACCTTAAATAATTTGCGTTGAATATGACGTCTCAAATAAATATAAAAACCTAAAGACACTAAAATACCACAGCCACCCATAATATAAAGGGTGTTTTTTATACCCACAATTTCAGCTAATGCTCCAGTAAGTAAACTACCCAGAGGGAAAATACCCTGAAAAGCCATTACATAATAAGACATCGCACGAGCCCTGTAGGCCGGAACTGCGTGGGTTTGTATATATGTATTAATGGAAGAATTCTGCATCATCATTGAAAATGAAACAGCCCCGGTAAAGAATAAAGCTGAAGGAAGATAATGAGCAAAGGCTAGTAACACCAATGATATCCCCATGGAAAAGGCGGCAAACATTACCCTATATCTCAAGTTATTTCCTGACTTCAAACGAGCCATATTAATTGCGCCAATCATTGCTCCTAAACCGGCAGCACTTTCAAACCATGAAAATGTTCGTTCATTCCCGTGAAACAATTCTCTTGCAACTGCTGGCAATAAAGAGGTATATGGGATAACCAGAAGACTTGAAAAAGTAAGAATTATAATTAATGAGGTTATATGTGGCGATCTTTTAAGATAATTAAATCCATGAATAAGCCCCTGAAAGGCACTTTCATTAGTGATAATGATCGTCCTCTCCGTAACATTCATGAGCAATAAACAAATTATTACAGGTATAAAGCTTAAGAAATTAAGGGTAAAACATGCCAATTCACCATATAGAGAAAGTAAAATACCTCCAATTGCAGGTCCTACCATTCTCGCAGCATTAAAAATAGAAGAGTTTAAAGCGATAGCATTTGGGAGATCTTTACGATCCTCGACTAAATCCACTAGCAATGATTGTCGCCCAAGTACATCAAAAGCATTTACCAAACCTTGAATAAAGCCTAAAATGGAAAGGTAAAGTACCGTTTCCATTTTCAAATAAACTAATAAAGCTAATAAACCGGCTTGAGTCATCAATCCTATCTGGGTAACTAAAACCAATTTATACTTCTTATGTCTATCCACAAAAGCCCCAATAAAAGGGGATAAAACTAAAGAAGGTAATAAAGAAATAAAGGAAACAAAACCTAACCAGAAGACAGAGTCCGTAAGCCTATATACAAGCCAACTAATGGCAATACGTTGCATCCAGGTACCTAAAAGAGAGATTGACTGTCCAATAACATGTAATCGATAATTAGGGTACTTGAGTGATCTAAATATTTGCATGAAATGCGGATTCTAATTTTACTGATGTAATTATTTAAATATAAGGGAATGCTTGTCTAAATGGAAACAAATAGCCCTAGCACTTATACTATTAATGTCTTTCAATAAAAACACCAAAAATGCTCAAATTGTTGTGTATAGGGCATAAAATAGCAAAAAAAGAATAAATATTGTGGATTCATGCGGAGAACTTCAATTCTTAAAACAATATAACTACCTTTGGATAATCCATGCGGAGAAGCTGGAATTCTAAAAAACAACATTAATTCAAATACTATCATGAAATTTTTTATTGATACCGCCAACTTAGCACAAATCAAAGAGGCTCAAGATCTTGGCGTTTTAGACGGAGTAACTACAAACCCTAGCTTAATGGCTAAAGAAGGTATCTCAGGAGATGAAAACGTAATTAACCACTACAAAGCAATTTGCCAAATTGTAGACGGAGATGTTAGTGCTGAAGTAATTTCTACAGATTATGAAGGTATGATTAAGGAAGGTGAAGCTTTAGCAGCGTTAGATAACAAAATCGTTGTAAAAGTTCCGATGATTAAAGATGGTATTAAAGCAATTAAATATTTCAGTAAAAAAGGCATAAAAACAAACTGTACCCTTGTGTTTTCAGCAGGACAAGCCTTATTGGCCGCAAAAGCAGGAGCAACGTACGTATCACCTTTTATAGGTCGTTTGGATGATATTTCTGTAGATGGCTTGGGATTGATTGAAGAAATTCGTGAAATCTACGATAATTATGGATTTGAAACACAAATTTTAGCTGCTTCTGTACGTCACAGCGCGCATATTTTAGGCTGTGCTAAGATCGGTGCTGATGTTATGACAGGGCCTCTTTCTGCTATTTTAGCTTTATTAAAGCATCCATTAACAGATAGTGGATTAGCCCAATTCTTAGCAGATCACGCTAAAGCAGCTGGTAAATAATAAGAGAATTACCATTAAAATATCGGCCCCTACAATGCTCTTGTAGGGGCTTTTTTAATCCAGCAATTTAATTCGTAAATTTAGACCATGAAAGCGGATATGAACACGGAATCGGAAGCAATAAAACAGGAAGAATTTAGTCAAGTTTTAAAGTCAAATAAGCTGAAAATTACCCAGCCTAGACTGCGTGTTCTGGATGTTATCTCTACGAAGACATCTGCAATTTCCCAACCCGAATTAGAGAAGATTTTAGGAAGTGAAATTGACCGAGTAACCTTATATCGGATCTTGTCATCCTTTGAAGAAAAAGGTATCCTTCATAAAGTTTTTGACCTGAACGGAACTGCAACTTATGCCTTCTGTTCTACCAAGTGCTCTGCCCATCATCATCATGATCAGCATGTACATTTCATCTGTTCAGTCTGCAATTCTGTCTTCTGTTTAGATGAAATTCCTCTACCGAAAATAACTGTCCCTTCAAACTTTTCTTTGCACTCTATTGCAATTAATGCAGTGGGAATTTGTGATCATTGCAACAAAAAATCTTCGTAATTTTTCATAATTTTTCTCTAAATTGCTCCTGAAAATTCAATCTCTATTGAAAGTTCAGTAGATCAATTTTTGACCTAATTATCGGCGCTAAAATAAAAATATACAGCAAACTAAAATTTAGCTTCTAAAATTATAAATATCTATTAAATAGATATTTATAAATAAAAATATAATCTATATATTTAATATAATTGTTTTAGCAATACACCTATAAAAACCACCGTTTTCTCATTTGCAACTATAAATCAATAAGTTATATTTTAAAGTAAACAAAAAATTTTAGCTAAAAAAAATAATAACGCTAATTATCAGTATATTACACAAGCTAAAATAATTCACAAGTTAACCAACAAATAAGATTAAAAGTATTTCAATCAATTTTCTCCAAATTGATAAGAAACGAGCTTATTTCAGTATATTAGATTCGAGGATTTGAAGGAAGTTTTTTATTAACTTATTACACTACATAAAACACCCCTTCTCCCCTAGCCTTCATTTCAAAATTAAAACTGAAGGAACAGACAAAACGGCAGCATATGAAATCAAAAAAAGAGAACCCTTACAAAGAAGTTTTAACCCAACTGATCGTTGACATATTTGAAAAATCCGGAAACAATCCACTTAACTATAAACAAGTCGCAGCAAAGCTTAACATTAGTGATGCAGATTCAAAAACTGCCATCTTAGACATCCTTAATGACGGCACTAAAACGGATCAATTCTGCCAACCGGAAAGAGGCAAATTTAAGCTTAAACAACTTCATGTTTATGTTACTGGAAAAGTAGACATGACCGCTGATGGATCTGCCTATATAGTACCTGAAGGAGAAGACGAAAATGACATCTATGTTGCGCCAAGAAAATTAAGACAGGCACTTCATAATGATATTGTAAAAGTTCATATTTATGAACGAAAAAAAGGTCGTAAAAGAGAAGGTGAAGTTGTTGAGATTTTACAACGCGCAAAGACAGATTTCACAGGAACGATTGATATCTCAAAATCCTTTGCGTTCTTTCAGCCGGACGATCGAAAAATGCTACATGACATCTTCATCCCATTGGATAACTTAAACGGCGCTAAGAACGGTGAGAAAGTTTTGGTAGCAATTACGGAGTGGCCAAAGAATGCTAAGAACCCAATCGGAAAAGTTAAAAGTGTTCTTGGTAAAAAAGGAGAAAATAATACCGAGATGAATGCCATCTTAGCTGACTTTGGATTTCCACTGAGTTTTCCAAAAGAAGTAGAGACTGCAGCAGAAGCTATATCCGATGTTATCCCTCAAGAAGAGATTGAGAAGAGACAAGACTTCAGAGAAACCATCACTTTCACTATAGACCCGGCAGACGCAAAGGATTTTGATGATGCAATTTCATTCAAGAATCTTGAAAATGGAAATTACGAAATAGGAGTACATATTGCTGATGTCTCACATTATGTAACACCAGACAGCATTTTAGACAAAGAAGCTTTTGAAAGAGGCACTTCAGTTTATTTAGTAGACAGAGTGATTCCAATGCTTCCTGAGAGACTTTCTAACAACCTATGCTCACTTAGACCAAACGAGGATAAACTTTGCTTCTCAGCCGTATTTGAGATGGATGACAAGGCAACAGTTATAGATCAATGGTTTGGCAGAACTATTATTCATTCTAACCGAAGATTTTCTTACGAGGAAGCTCAAGAGATTATCGAAGGAAAAGAAGATGAACTATCTGCGGAAATTTTAAAGCTAAATGAACTAGCTTTAATTTTACGTGAAAGAAAGTTTAAAGCCGGAGCAATTAGTTTTGAAACTGATGAGGTAAAATTCCAACTTGACGAAAATGGAAAACCTTTAGGTGTTTATACTAAAGTCCGCAAAGAGGCTCATAAACTAATTGAGGATTTCATGTTGCTTGCGAACAGAAAAGTAGCTGAATACATTGGTAAATTAGAAAAAGGAAAAAATAAACTTCCTTTTGTATATCGATTCCATGATGTCCCTAATCCTGAAACATTAACTAGTTTCTCAACATTTGCTTCTAAATTCGGCCATAGACTAAGTATTCGAACAGACAAAGAAACAGCAAAATCACTGAACGCCCTGATGACAAAGATTGAAGGCTCTAAAGAACAGAATCTTTTGACATCTCTCGCAATCAGATCAATGGCTAAAGCTATTTACACAACAAAGAAATCATCTCATTACGGGCTTGCTTTTGATTATTACACTCATTTCACCTCCCCTATCCGTCGATATCCGGATGTAATGGTACATAGACTTCTTCAATATTACCTTGAGGGCGGAAGAAAAGTGAATGCTGAGCATTACGAGAAAATGTCAGAACATTCTTCGCAAATGGAAAAGAAAGCTGCTGAAGCAGAGAGAGCATCCGTTAAATACAAACAAGCAGAATTTCTTCAGGATCAAATCGGAGCTGAATACACAGGGATTGTATCTGGAGTTACTGAGTGGGGCATGTATGTTGAAATTGAAGAGAATAAGTGCGAAGGCATGGTTAGGCTTAGGGATATAACAGATGATTTTTACACTTTAGACGAAAAAAACTTTGCTATTATAGGACAAAGGAAGAAAAAAACCTACCAACTGGGCGATGAGGTTCAGATTAAGGTTAAAAAGGTAGATCTTGAAAAACGACAGATAGATTTTACCCTTATAAGCTAATAAAAACGGGCAAACCAAAAGGAGTTTGCCCGTTTTTATTTAAGATTTAAATCCTAGATTATATTCCGTAATTACGTGAAGTTCCTGAGATTTTACTGCTTTGACCCTTCAAAGGAATACGTAAGCTGTGTTTCCCCTGTCTTTTTAGATAAAAAAGAAAGCGCTTTATTGTCAAAAGTGTATATAAAAATCCCTTCCGGCTCAGTCGCCAAAGACTGTATACTCATATTCGCATTATTAGAAACTTCTACTTCTTTAACAGGCAGATTCAAATCTTTATTTTGAACCTCCACTTTGACTTTTTTGTCGTTTACTTTAGTCACTACGATAATTTGGTCGAATTTTTCATCTTGACCTATAATATCAATCGTTCCCTTGTATGTACCAACAGCTTCGTCAATACCTCCCTTTTCACTTGGAGAATCATCATCTTTCGAACAACTAACAAAGGACAATGTTACCAAGGCAACCAGTACAGCTGCCATCAATTTAAATTTTAACTTCATAATTCTTAATTTTAATTTCCAGACTCTATCTACAATTACTTGTCCAAACTACAATTGTTATTCATATAATTGAAGGGTAAAACAATAATTACCTGATTACAGGTACAGAAAAATTCTAATTTTTAATAAACACTAGAACAAAATATAATTCAGCTTCCTTTCGCAACTACAAATAGAGCAGCTTATAAGACACTTAATATATGAGCTCTATACGAGTAAAAAGCATACAGTATTAAGGCAACAAATGAGTTCAAAATTCTCTGGTTTTGATGGGACAATGAAATAAATCAAAAAACTTAACATCCAACCCTTTACACTTTGAATTATTCTTTATATCTTTGCGGACTTAAATAATTTTTTTAACAAAAACAAATAAAGAAAAACAGGTAAATGCCTACTATTCAACAATTAGTTAGAAAAGGTAGAGTAGCTCTGGTAGACAAGAGTAAGTCACCAGCGTTGGACTCATGTCCACAGCGAAGAGGTGTGTGTACACGTGTATACACTACTACCCCTAAAAAACCAAACTCAGCAATGCGTAAAGTGGCTCGTGTTCGTTTAACGAACGGTAAAGAGGTGAATGCTTACATCCCAGGAGAAGGGCACAACCTACAAGAACACTCAATCGTATTAATTCGTGGTGGCCGTGTTAAGGATTTACCAGGAGTTCGTTACCACATTATCCGTGGTGCATTAGATACTTCAGGAGTTGCGGGTCGTAACCAACGTCGTTCTAAATACGGAACTAAACGTCCTAAACCAGGACAAGCAGCTGCTGCACCAGCAAAAGGTAAGAAAAAATAAACGGAGGAAAAGAAAATGAGAAAAGCAAAACCAAAAAAGAGAATCATTTTACCTGATCCAAAGTTTAATGATGTTCAGGTAACACGTTTCGTAAACAACATGATGTTTGACGGTAAGAAATCTATCGCCTATTCCATCTTTTACGACGCAGTAGAATTAGTAGAGCAAAAAACTCAAGAAAATGGTCTTGAGACTTGGAAAAAAGCTCTTAACAATGTTATGCCAGCCGTAGAGGTTAAATCTCGTCGTGTTGGTGGTGCTAACTTCCAAGTTCCTATGGAAGTTCGTCCTGAGCGCAAGATCGCTTTAGGAATGAAATGGTTAATCTCTTATGCTCGCAAACGTGGTGAAAAAACTATGTACGAGAAATTAGCAGGAGAAATTATTTCAGCTTCTAAAGGTGAAGGTGCTGCTGTTAAGAAGAAAGAAGATACGCACAAAATGGCTGAAGCTAACAAGGCGTTTTCACACTTCAGATTCTAATTTGAACATAAAGAATCAATATGAATACACCGACTTTAGATAATAGTATATCCATTATCGTAGTCGGTGTATTTGTTTCAAAACATTGCAAAAACAATAAGCCAATAGGCAAACTGCAAAAATAATATGGCAAAAGATTTAAAATTAGTAAGAAATATTGGTATCGCTGCACACATCGATGCTGGTAAAACTACAACTACAGAGCGTATTTTATTCTACTCTGGTGTTAACCATAAACTAGGAGAAACTCACGAAGGTTCTGCTACAACTGACTGGATGGCACAAGAGCAAGAGCGTGGTATCACCATTACCTCTGCAGCTGTAACTGTATTCTGGAACTATCGTAACAAAAAATATCAAGTAAACGTTATTGATACACCGGGTCACGTGGATTTTACTGTAGAAGTAAACCGTTCTCTGCGTGTACTTGATGGATTAGTATTCTTATTCTCAGCTGTTGATGGTGTAGAACCTCAATCTGAAACAAACTGGCGTTTAGCTGACGGATATAAAGTTCCTCGTATTGGTTTCGTTAATAAAATGGACCGTTCAGGTGCTGACTTCTTAAAAGTTGTTAAGCAAGTTAAAGATATGTTAGGTTCTGAAGCTGTAGCGCTTCAATTACCTATCGGTGCTGAAGATGATTTCACAGGTGTTGTTGACTTAATTAACAACCGCGGTATTGTTTGGAATGAAGCTGATAAAGGGATGACTTTTACAGAGGTTCCTATTCCTGATGATATGGCTGATGAAGTTGCTGAATACCGTGAGAAATTATTAGAAGCAGTAGCTGGATATGATGAATCATTGATGGAGAAATTCTTCGATGATCCTAACTCACTTACAGAGCGTGAAATCCTTGATGCTTTACGTAAAGCAGTTTTGGATAATGCAATCGTTCCTATGGTATGTGGTTCATCTTTCAAAAATAAAGGTGTTCAAACAATGCTTGACTTTGTGATGGAGTTATTGCCTTCACCTCTAGATCAAGAAGCTGTAAAAGGTACTGACCCTCGTTCAGGTGATGAAATTCTACGTAAGCCATCAGAAACTGAACCATTCGCAGCATTAGGATTTAAAATTGCAACTGACCCATTCGTAGGTCGTTTATGTTTTATCCGTGCATATTCAGGAGTATTAGAAGCTGGTTCTTATGTATTGAACACTCGTTCAGGAAATAAAGAGCGTATCTCTCGTATCTTCCAAATGCATGCTAATAAACAAAATCCTATCGAAAGAATCGGAGCAGGAGATATTGGTGCTGTAGTTGGTTTTAAAGATATTAAAACTGGTGATACCCTATGTGACGAAAAGAATCCAATCGTTTTAGAATCTATGGTATTCCCTGAGCCGGTTATTGGTTTAGCAATTGAACCTAAAACTCAGGCTGACGTTGATAAATTAGGTATTGCATTAGGTAAATTAGCTGAAGAAGATCCTACATTCGTTGTAAAATCTGATGAAGAAACTGGTCAAACAGTAATTTCAGGTATGGGTGAGCTTCACTTAGATATTTTGATCGACCGTTTAAGACGTGAATTCAAGGTAGAAGTTAACCAAGGAGCTCCTCAAGTAGCTTACAAAGAATCTATCAACGGAACTACTGAACACCGTGAGGTTTATAAGAAACAATCAGGTGGTCGTGGTAAATTTGCAGATATTAAAGTTGTTATCTCACCTATTGATGAAGATTTCGACACAACTAAATCTGCTCTACAATTCGTGAATGAGATCGTAGGTGGTTCTATTCCTAAAGAATACATTCCTTCTGTACAAAAAGGTTTTGAATCTTCTTTAAATAATGGTGTACTTGCGGGTTACCCACTTTCAGGAATGAAAGTTCGTTTAATTGACGGTTCCTTCCACGCAGTCGATTCAGATTCATTATCATTTGAATTAGCAGCTAAAATGGCTTACCGTGAAGCATTACCAAAATGTCAACCAGTATTAATGGAGCCTATCATGAAAGTGGAGGTTTTAACTCCAGAAGAAAACATGGGTGATGTTATGGGAGACTTAAACCGTCGTCGTGGTCAAATGCAAGGTTTGGATTCACGTAATGGTGCTCAGGTAATCAAAGCATTAGTACCTCTTTCTGAAATGTTCGGATATGTAACTCAATTACGTACCATCACTTCAGGACGTGCAACTTCTACTATGGAATTCGATCACTATGCTGAAGCTCCGCGTAACGTAGCTGAAGAAGTTATCGCTAAATCTAAAGGTAGAATCAAAGGATCTGTTGAATAATAGAATTTTATAAAATAAACCGAACCCTGATTGTTAATAGCTCTAATCAGGGTTCATTTAAAAACAAATAAATAATGAGCCAAAGAATCAGAATCAAATTGAAATCGTACGATTACAATTTAGTTGACAAATCAGCTGAAAAAATCGTAAAAACAGTAAAACCTACAGGTGCAGTTGTTAGTGGTCCTATTCCATTGCCTACTGAGAAAAAAATCTATACAGTTTTACGTTCTCCACACGTTAACAAAAAAGCACGTGAGCAGTTCCAATTATGTTCTTACAAGAGATTGTTAGACATTTACTCATCAAACTCAAAAACAGTTGATGCGTTAATGAAATTAGAACTTCCTTCTGGTGTTGAGGTTGAAATCAAAGTGTGATAGATTTCAGTGAGAAAAATAAAAGGGGTTATCTTGAAATAAGATAACCCCTTTTATTTTAAGTTATTATGTTAAAACTGGAACCCTACACCCACATTAAAAACTCTATTTGAGGATTTACTTCCCTTTGTATTTATTTTAGTCAGACCTAATCCATATCCTGCATTGATTAGAAAACCATTTTGAAAAATAACACCTGTATTTCCTCCAATTTTTAATTTCCTCGATTTCAACTCCTCCCCATTATCACCTTCCAGAAAGTAATCACCAGTTGCTTTAACCTTTTGCACTAACATTTACTCCTACATATGGCCCTGCTCCTAAGAAAAAATTACCGGTCGCAGCTGGAATACTGTACACAAAGTTAACAGGGACTTCTATAAAAAACACATCTACCCTTCCTGAACCCTCGGTATCTTTAAGACCATAATCCACTTTGGCCCCCTTTCCTTGTAATGAAACTCCTGGTTGAATGGAAAAATTATTAATAAGGGGGATGTCGGCAGACCCCGTCACATGAAATAAAGTGTTGATCTTTTGATAATCTCGACCATCCTCTTCACTCAAATTAGAAAGCTTTGCAAAGTTTGCTCCAACCTTAAGACCGAAACTAGTTTGAGCTTTGGCCGCTAAACTCATCAAGGCTACTGCAGAAAATAGAAAAATTGATTTTTTCATAAAATTAAAACAAGTGTTAATAGAAATTCTTTAAATATAATTTAATATTGTTAAACTATTCAGACACTAAAGTTAAATTTTAGTTTAATGTACCGTTAAATAATTTTTAATTATAATTGAAAAAATATCGATATAGAAAGTAAATATTGAACAACAGTAAGATAAAAGTCTGGTTTACAAAACAATAAAAAGACTAACCAAAAAAAAAGGACAATCCGATATGGATTGTCCTTTGCTATTTTATTATTCACTAAGGTTAAATAAACCTTTTCAATTTCTTAGAATTGGAAACCAAGTCCGAATGATAAAGTACGACTGTTTATTTTGTCTCCATTGCCAGGATTAAGATTTGTTAAACCTAATCCATAACCAGCATTAATTAACAAACCATTATTGAATTTGTAACCACCTAAGAAATTAATCCCTGCATCAATAAGATTCATATCTTTATTATCGCCTGAAAATTCTAAATCCCATTCAGTGTCACCGCTATATCCATCAAGATTGCCTTTTAGTTTGTCTTTACCTGAAATATTGAATCCTGCATAAGGCCCAGCTCCCAAGAAAACATTACCAGTTCCAGCCGGAATATAATACACAGCATTAACAGGAACCTCAATAGACATTACATTTCTCGTATATTCTGCACTTGCATTATCTAATGAACCGTCAAATTTAGTTCCTTTTCCTTGCAAAGATACTCCAGGTTGAATAGAGAATTGAGGAGCAACTGGGATATCAGCAAAACCTGTTACATGAAATGATACATTATTACTTTGGTCATCTCCTAAATTAGAATACTTACCTAAATTCACACCAGCCTTAAGTCCATAACTTGTTTGAGCTTGAGCTCCAGCTGCCAATAAAACAACAGCTCCAAATGATAGTAATAGTTTTTTCATAACTTTATATTTTTATATTTTAAACAATTCCTCTTTGTTATTCCGAGGGACACCCGAGTATTGCAAAGTTTAGACCAAACTCAAACCAAACAAAAAAAAATGACTGTAACTAACTTATTATAAGCGTTTTAATTTTACAATCATTAACATTTAAAACTAAATTATCCAAATAAATAACTTTACAAATCACCATAATCAAGAAATTAATCTATAAAGCTTGAATTAGATTAACAAAAAGCGAAAAAGGTTTTTTTATTTTAAAATTTAATCCTATTTTTGCATGCCTGTTAAGGGTAAAGGGTCGGATGGCCGAGTGGCTAGGCTGAGGTCTGCAAAACCTCCTACAGCGGTTCGAATCCGCTTCCGACCTCGTTTAAACATTTAAAAAATATTTGATTACAATGGGAGTTACACGTTTAAAAAGAAAAGATAGAAGAAATAAAACTGTTGCACGCGTTGAGGTACAGTTTTTAAAACTTGGCCGTAATATTGAACAAGGTTCAAAAAGCAAAATGCCTAAAAACAGCCAAATTACTAAGAACAACGAAATCTTAGATAAACTTACTGCTGAGGCTAAATAAGTTAACCAAAATATAGAAAAAGCCTGTAGAGATTCTACAGGCTTTTTATTTGTGCAATGATTTCTTCCACTTTTTCCCTGGAACTATATATCTCATTTTCATCCATCCCCAACACAGTTCCTATAGTATAGGTCATTTTTGACTTCATTTCTTCTTTAGCAGAAGCATGTATGCTATCAGCAGAGGTATAAGTCAGTATTTCTTTTACATTTGACGAATTGACGCCTGATCCTGGCATAATCTCTATTCTTCCATCAGCTTGTTCAATTAACTCCTTAAGCAATTCTCGGCCCTCCCACGCTGTATTTTGTTGACCAGAGGTCAATATACGATCACAGCCAAGCTCAATAATATCCTCTAAGGCTTGTTTAGGATCATTACATCTATCAAACGCTCGATGAAATACAACACACATGGGTTTTGCTTCTAAAATCAATTGATGCATTCTAATTTTATCAACAGATCCATCTGCATTCAATATTCCTATAACAACCCCTGCGCAGCCAACAGACTTACAAAACTTAATATCCTCTAGTATTTCCTTAAATTCATCCTCCGTATAAAGGAAATCACCGGACCTAGGTCTTATTAAAACGTGCACTGGAACTTCTAAAGCTTCAAGTGTTAATTTTATTTGTCCGTGAGAAGGAGTTGTCCCTCCATTTTCTAGATTTTGACATAATTCAACTCTACTTGCTCCAGCCAACTGAGCTTGTTTGGCAGAGTAAATGGAATTGGAACAAATCTCCAATTTGTAACCGTTAATTTCAGCTTCTATCATACTTCCAAATATATCTTTTTTGAGCTATTAAATACAGCTAAATAGTTTAATTCATATTAAATGAATGAATTAATAAAACAAAATAGCGAGTTATTTGTTGTGAAACGAGCGAATCTAAAAAACATATGTTATGCCACTTATTTCAAAACATAAAGAGGTTCAGTTGCATTTATCTACAATGTACGACAGCCTGCACAACAATGTCGAGAAAATGAAAAAAGAGCTCAAAGCACATCGTTCAGATTATGAAAATGCATGTCATATGCATATAAAGTCGGGCTTCCAGCTTGAAAAGCTTTGGTTAAAAGCAGATAGAAACTACCAAAACAAGTTCAAGGAGTTTGAAACAAACTGTTTCCTTTTGGAAATATTAACAGAATATAGAGATGAGGAAGGAAATTTTATGCATCTTGCGGAGTTTATTATCACTTTAGAATCCCTCCTAAAACTTTTCATTGACCAAGAAGCCTATGAAACTTGTGCCGTCATAAAGAAATGGCAGGATCACATAAAAGAAAAATATATATAATCCGAAATTTAGCTTTTTGATATACTCCTAAAATTATAAATCAAAACCTAATTAATCTCATCAAAAAGTTGCTTAAGGATACGCCAGTTTTTATTCTCATCATTCAATAGATCTCTCGCGGAAATTCCAAAATTATTCTTAATATCGGGATTGGCGTGATAATCCAGCAGTTCCTTAATAATTCTAATATCTACATTATCCATCACAGCTCTCCATAAGGCCGTATTACCAAAATCATCTTTACTATCTACAGCAATCCCTTTTTTCAGTATAGATTCTACCAAGTCATATCTATTATGTTCAACAGCAAAATGAAGGGTATTCTTCCCATTATTACCTTGATGATTTTGATTTGATTGACTTCTGATAAAACCTTTATATTTATCACTTCTTTTCAATTTTAAAGTCAAAGCTTCACTCCTTTCTTTTCAGTTCCCAAAGACATAAATTTCAACAACTTATTGCCTTTAAATATTCAATTCTTAGCTTTAATTTAAAATAAGTTAACAAAAATTCAATAAATACCAAAAAATTAGATACGCTAAAACTGGTTTTGAGTTATTACTCCTTCATATTTTTCTTTTAAAAGTTCTTCTATTTTTTCGATTTCATTTTGATACATGGTTTTTTTCCTTGTACCAAAATATAACGTATTTTCCAGAGGTTCTCTCCCTTCCCATATCAACTGTATTTTCCCTGCTTCTATTGCTTCTCGGCATAAAAAGTCAGGCACAACTGAAAACCCTTCGGAATCACTTAAACAACGAATGATAGAAGAAATATTAGGCACAATATAATTAGGAGAAAAATCAGGGCGCTGTTCGAAATGACGCATCCAAAAGTCGTTCAAATGCTCCATGTCTGCAGCAGTACTGTACCAAAGCTGGCTTTTCAAATATTCTTCAGCCTCTTGCATACTTCCTTCTAAAAGAAAGTTCTTTAAAACCTCTGCATCGGTTTTACTTCCCGAAATCAATACAATCTTTTCTTTTGAAAAAGGTTGGTAAACCAAATTTTTCTGATTTCCACTTCGGGAAGTGACAATTAAATCCAGAGACCCATTATCCAAATCTTGTTGCATCTGTTCATACTGACCAAACTTAATAATCAGATTAAACGGAAGTGCGGACACATGCTCCTCTAAAGTATATTGAAATGTTTCAAAACACATTCCTACCGAAATAGTTGCACGTTCTGCATGCGTTCGTTTATGACATTGTTGTTCTGCGAGTTCTAATTTACATAGAGGATCTAACACAAAGTTATATAGCATCTTGCCTTTTTCTGTCGGAACCATCTTACGCGCAGCCCGATCAAACAATTTATATCCTGTAAATGCTTCTAAAGAATTTAGATGCAAACTTACGCCTGGCTGAGATATATATAACTCCTGAGCGGCGGCTGAAAGAGTTCCAGTTTCATAGATAGCCTTAAAGGTTCTTAACCATTCTAAATTCCAACGCACAACTATAATTATTATGATAGATATATAAAACTTAAATTATTTTTAATATACACAAAAGTAATAGAACTTTGTCATATCAATAATAAAAATTATAACAAATGAATATATTTATCATTAATGCCGGGCAGATATTTTCACATTCTGGTGGTAAGTTTAATAACTCTTTAACTAATTGGACCACTGCATTCTTCGAAAAGAAAGGCGACTCAATAAGAACCTTCAACATAAATGAAGACTTTGATGCTAATGCCCAGGTAGAAAACTTCAAATGGGCTGATATCATTATCTATCACACTCCTATTTGGTGGTTTCAAGTCCCAAATCGATTCAAGTACTATATTGATGAGGTATTTAATGAAGGACATCAGAATGGCATGTATTTCAGCGATGGCAGAAGCAGGAAGAACCCTGCTATAAACTATGGTAAAGGCGGACTGATGCAGGGAAAGAAATATATGGTGACTACAAGCTGGAATGCACCGGACACTGCATTTACATTAGAAGGAGAATTCTTTGACCAAACAGGAGTAGATGATGGGATCTTATTTGGTTTTCATAAAATGAATCAGTTTGTTGGTCTGGAAAGAATCCCTGGTTTTCATTTTCATGATCTTGAGAAAAATGCAACCAAAGATCGTGTTGATAATTACCAGCAAGCGTATTTAGATCATTTAACGAATCAGTTTGAATTAATTGAATTACAAATGAACTGATGGTTCAAGTCTGATTAAGCTTTTTTTATTATTAATCATTCCTCATCCATAAGTAATTTTAATAATGGATTGAGGAATGATTTTAATGTTCAAAGAATCTAAGTTTGGTGTTAAAAAAAGAATACTATTTAATTTTTATTTGCGGAGCATTGGTTTTCACCCAATCCTTCACCGCAATTGGAACATCCGAACATAGATAATCGCTTCCCAAGTAAACACCTAACAAAAAGTCATTCACAGATCTTCCCGGCCATAAACTTACTGTTATCCCCTGCTTTTTAGCTTCTATTACCATATTTCTACTTGTACCATGAACACTCGCTCCAATTCTGGTAACACCCATCGCTTTCGCTTCGTCTACCACACTTTGTGAAAGCCCTTCTCCTTTGATAAATAATAAATCAACATTAGGATAAGTTTTCTTTAAATATTCTAACGGACGCTTATCAAAAGATGTCAATACATAATCTGAACCCTCAGGTTTGTTTGAGTAAGCTTTCTGATAAAGCTCATCACAGTATGTATGCAGTTCTGCTTCAGCATACATAGGTTTATTAGTTTTCATTTCAAATTCAATATAAACTCCCGGTTTATCTTTAAAAAATGCTATGAACTCATCCAAGGTAGGGATGGTATTACCCTTTTTTGTTTTCAACTTTTTCACTTCTTCCAAAGTTAGGTCCTCTATCCCTCCTTTAATCCCCACAATACGTTCAAAGTTATCATCATGAAATATCACTAGTTTTCCATCCTTCGTTCTTCTTATATCGGTTTCATATCCCCTAATCCCTTTTTTGTAAGTTTCTTCAAAAGCAGAAAGGGTATTTTCATCATACTCATGTGCTCCCCCTCGATGAGCAAAGAGCTTAACTTCTGCTTCTTGAGCATATGAAAATGATGAAGAAAATAAAATAGATAATATAAATAATAAACAATGTTTACTAGTTAAGACGGTTTTAAGTTCGGCTGATATCATTTTTTTGTTTTTAAGGTTTTGTATAAATATAGCTCAAATCGCCTTGATTTCTAACTTTAGAAAGGAATTTAATAAATTGATAACAAAAGAAAAGGTATAAAATCCAATGTTTCATTTCATATAAAAAAATTTTTTTACCTTGTCTGTTGCAAGTTGCACTTACTATACGTTATATATTTTAACACAATAACTATTTAACCAATTATTCTAATTAAAATGGAAACGAAAAGAACATTTAGCTTATTTATTTTAATAATTATTTTCAGCTACAGTAATGCCCAAGTAAAATGGAATTTAATCGCCGGGTTTACTTCTTCAAACATTACAGTAAAAGATGCTGAAGGTAATAAAACAAACACTAAGTCCACCCCAGGAATCTATTTAGGTATCGGAACGACCATCCCTCTTATTAATAATTTATCCTTAGAACCTTCACTAGTTTATGCAAAGCGTGGGTTTAAACAAGATATAATAAATAATGGTTGGGTGGATGGCAATGACTTCGAAGCCAAGGTCTCTTATTTTGAGCTTCCTGTAGATATAGTATATCACCCAAAAATTGGCCCCGGTAATTTATTATTAGCGGCAGGACCTTATATAGGATATGGAAGCAAAGGTAGCTGGAAAACAAAGGGGAATCTTATAGTTGATGATATTGTTTATCCTGAGAGCAATGGTGATGTTGTTTTCCAAAAGGAAAACACTGGTCTTGGTAATAACACTTACCTTTATGGAAAGCCTTGGGACTATGGACTCCATTTTAAAATCGGATATTCTTTATTTGATCATTATACCATTTCGCTTAATTTACAGCGAGGATTGGCAAATCTAGAACCCAAATTTGTAAATTATACAAGAAATCAATCCGTAAAAAACAATTCCATTGGAATCAATCTGATGTACAGCTTGTAAAAAAATTACAAAATGAATTTGTACTTATAAACATTATTAAACTTTTGTTCATTATCGAACGATAACTTGTTCGATAATGAACATTTAACAAAACTCCTAAAAATTTAAACACATAATAATCAACTCCTTAACCATCTGGCAATATAATTGGAATCTCAATTTTGCGTGAGCATCATAAATTTAAATCAATAGCGATATATGTGAATGTTCATGCTTCTTTGCACTACTAAATTGAGACCATGATCCAAAATAACTTTAAAATAGCTTGGCGCAACCTAATAAAGAACAAGGGTTATACGCTGATAAATATTATAGGACTTGCTATAGGTTTAGCCTGTAGCTTCATCATCAGTCTCTATATTTTGGATGAGTTGTCTTTTGATCAATATCATGCGAACAAGGATAGAATTTACAGAGTAGTTCATAATTGGAAAGATCAAGCGGGAAGGACTAGTCCTGATCAAGTTTGGGGCAATGCACCAGTAGGCACAGCACTGAAAGCTGACTTTCCGGAAATTGAGAAAATCGTTCAGTTCTCTGGCCAGTCTTCTATTTTATTGAAATATGATGAAAAATCCTTTCAAGAAGATAAAGTCTTTTTCATGGACTCAACAGCTTTCGATGTTTTTAGCTGGCAAATGATTAAAGGCGAACCCAAAACAGCCCTGATATCTCCTTATTCTGTTGTTCTCACAGAAACTACGGCTAAGAAATATTTTGGGGAAGAAGACCCGATGGGAAAAGCTATTGAGGGTGGTGAAACCGGAGGACGGGCAGCCGCCGGTGTCTATAAGGTTACCGGAATTATAAAAGACATTCCTGCAAATTCACACTTTACCTTTGATGCTCTAATGTCTATGAGCTCCTTCAGACAATCTTGGGAGGATCCTTTTAATCAATGGGGATATGTGGATTTCTATACTTATTTCGTATTAGCGGAAAACGCTAATATTGCTGACTTAGAGAATAAAATTCCCGCCTTTTTAGAGCGACACAAAGCACAGACAAATAATCAGTATTTCTTTCACTTTGAAGCGCTAAAGGATATATACCTACACTCCAGAGCGGAAAGACAACCCGGCAGCACAGGTAATTTACAAAACCTATATATTTTCGCTATAATCGGTTTATTTATTCTCTGCATAGCCTGTGCTAATTTTATGAATTTAGCTACCTCCAGGTCTATGGAACGTGCTAAAGAAGTGGGAGTCAGAAAAGTTGTAGGTGCCAATAAAAAGAGTCTGATATTTCAATTTATGCAGGAATCCCTCCTATTAGTAATTTTAGCCACTCTTGTTGCCATACTACTTTTATTTTTAATGCTCCCTATCACCGAAAGTTTTGCTGGCAAAACTTTTTCACTATCTGCTGTACTCAACTGGAAGACTTCTATTTTATTCTTCCTCATCATATCCATTACGGCACTGATCGCCAGTAGCTATCCAGCATTCGTCTTATCGAGTTTTAAACCTACTGCTGTATTAAAAGGCTCTTTCAAGGCAGCACCCTCAGGGATAACGCTTCGTCGGGTAATGGTGGTATTCCAATTCTTTCTATCTATTGCTCTTATTGCAGGCACATTGATTGTGTTCTCTCAATTGAAACATTTACAAACCCAAAATCTAGGCTTTAGTAAAGAAGAAATGCTGGTGCTGGATTTCAATTACGACAGCAATATTAATAGTAAAACTGAAACTATTAAACAGCTGTTCCTGAATAATCCGGATGTAACATCAATCTCAGCATCCAGAAGTGTACCCGGCGCATATTATCCGGATGCAGGTACGGATATCGAAACCTCTGAAGGAGCTTTTCTTCATTTAACACAATCACTATTTCAGGTGGATATAGATTTTATAAACCATTTCGGAATTGAGGTAATATCAGGTAGGGGCTTTTCCAGAGATTTTCCTGTCGATACAGTAAGTTCATTAATTGTTAATGAAGCTGCCGCCAAAGCTTACGGATATACCAATCCTAAAGACATCATAGGTAAACGATATAGACAATGGGGACATGAAGGTCAGGTTATTGCCGTTGTCAAAGACTTTAATTATCGTTCCTTACATCAGCAAGTTGAACCCTTAACTTTAATGGTAGATCCATACAGTAGTAGATATTTCACCTTAAAAGTAAAAACAGAACATATCAGGGAGACTATTGCTAATCTAGAGAAGTTGTGGCGTCAAATTGCACCGAACAGACCTTTTACTTACAGTTTTTTAAATGATAGTTTCAACCGTCAATATGAAGCTGACTACCGCTTTCAAAGATTATTTACTGCATTCTCCGGATTAGCTCTATTCATTGCCTGTTTAGGTCTTTTAGGTTTGGCAACCTATACTGCACAACAACGAACTAAAGAAATTGGAGTACGCAAAGTTTTAGGAGCAACAACCATTAGTATTGTACACTTATTGACATTAGATTTTATCAAACTAGTCATCATCGCCATCTTAATAGCAACACCGGTTGCCTGGTTAGCCATGGATAAATGGTTAGCAGATTTTGCGTACCATATCCATATTCAATGGTGGATGTTTGCTATCGCAGGATGTTCTGCTTTATTAATAGCAATGTGTACAGTCGGTTGGCAGGCTATACGAACAGCGGGAGCAAATCCGGTCGATTCTTTACGTGAAGACTAAATTTGTTAACTTCTCTTATTTTGCTTTAAGAAATATTGTTTTCTTTTGGCTGGCCGACTGCATAGCTGCTTCAAGTATTTCTACCGCAATACAATTGATGGAAAGACCATATAAATCATGACTATCTAACACCAACGATCCCTTCACTACCGCAGCTAAGAAGGAGAAAGGATCATTATAGGGAGCCGGCCTAGGATTTAACGTGATAGTTTCTTCTGGTTTATTTTCCTGTAGGCGATAAATGAAGGTTGTTGCATCGACAGCTTTTGCATAACCTTTCGTTCCGTAAACCTCCAAGTCTTTTCGGGAGAATGACCAATTCCACGATGCCTGTATAATACATTGCGTATGAGGATATTGCAGAATAATACTAGCTTCATCATCTACATCCTTATAAATATGGGGTTTATTCTGATGCGTAACTGCCGTTACGGATATAGGTCTTTCGCCATCCATTAACCAGGTCATTAAATTTGCACCATAACATCCGAAATCAACTAAGGCTCCTGCTCCATTCTTTTGAGGATCTGTGAGAATCTCCAGAAACTCCTTGCTTACTCCAATCTCCTGAGGCCCCTGATGACCATCATTTACCATTACTTTCCTTATCTCTCCCAATTCACCCGTTTTAAGTAAGCTCTTCACTTGCTGATTACTCTCATACCAGGAAGTTTCAAAATTCGTCAAAACATGTATATTATATTCTTTGGCTAAACCTTCTATTTCCTTTGCATCTGCCACGCTTGTCGCTAAAGGCTTTTCAACCATGACGTGGATTTTCCTCGGCGCACATGCCCGTACAATAAGCACATGATCATTAACCGCCCCAAAAGCAGAAACAGCCTCCGGTTTTATCTTATCTAGCATTTCCTCCAGATTTGTAAAAAACAGAGCCTTATCAAGTTGATACCGTTTGACATAACGATCAATCAACTCAGGATTTGTTTCATAGATCCCTACCAACTCAACATCCGCTTTGTCTTTTCGGTTGAATATCCAATCGACATGACCATGACTTAATCCTGCCACAGCTAACTTTAAAGGGGTCTCGGCAAAAGAAACGATGGTAAACATCATGAACATAAGGCTTAAAAAAATAGATTTCATAGGTCTAAATATCATTTAAAATTTAATGGTTTAATTTGAAGAGGTTGATCCTTTTATAAATATACTTATTCCCCCTCTTCTATCCTTAATTTACTGCTAAAGAATATGCACTATTTTATTTTGAGTAATATTTTTTAAATTTAATTTAAACAGAAATTATAATAGATATGGAATTACCTTGGGCAGAGCCTTACAAAGTCAAGATGGTAGAAGAGATCTACATGTCTACGCCGGAACAAAGGGAAAAATGGATAGCTGAGGAAGGATATAATTTATTTAATCTGGCGAGTGACAGAGTGTTTATCGATCTTTTAACAGATAGTGACACCGGAGCGATGTCTGATAGGCAATGGGCCGAAATCATGATGGGTGATGAAAGTTATGCCGGGTCTCAATCCTATCTTAAGCTTCGCGAGGTTGTACGCCATACCTTAGGCTTCCCATACTTCCTACCTACTCATCAGGGTCGTGCCGCCGAAAATGTATTATTCAGTATTTTAGTAAAAGAGAACAATGTTGTTCCCGGAAATTCTCATTTTGACACCACTAAAGGTCATATTGAATTCCGTAAAGCCCATGCTTTGGATTGCACCATAGATGAAGCTTTTGACATTAATAATCTCCGCCCCTTCAAGGGAAATATTGATTTATCAAAATTGGAAGAGGTCTATAAGAAATATCCCAAAGAAAATATACCTTTCTGCATGATTACGGTGACCTGTAATTCTTCCGGTGGTCAACCTGTTTCTATGGAAAATATAAAAGCTGTAAAAGCTTTATCTGATCAATATGGTATTCCGGTCTTTTTTGATGCAGCACGATTTGCCGAAAATGCTTATTTCATTAAAGAAAGAGAAGATGAGTATAAGGATATCAGTATCAAAGAAATCGTCAAAGAAATGTTCTCTTACGGGGACGGTTTCACTATGTCGGCGAAAAAAGACGGGTTGGTAAACATAGGTGGTTTATTGGCGATGCGTGATGAAAAACTCTATAGAGCATGTGGTAATATGGGAATTATTTATGAAGGCTTTATCACTTATGGAGGACTAGCAGGTCGGGATCTAGCTGCATTGGCACAGGGTCTTTTAGAATCGACCGAGTTACCCTATTTGAAAGCACGCATTGACCAGGTTGATTATCTTGGCAATAAATTAATGGAGTTCGGAATCCCCATTCAAAAACCAATCGGAGGACATGCGGTTTTTGTAGATGCTTTAAATTTCTTGACTCAGGTTCCTAGATCCGAATATCCTGCTCAGACATTAGCAATTGAGCTATATAAAGAAGCCGGCGTTCGTGGAGTAGAGATCGGAACCCTCTTGGCAGATCGTGACCCTGAAACCCGAAAGGATAGATTCCCAAAGCTGGAGCTGTCACGCTTGGCCATTCCGAGACGAACATACACTTATAAACATCTGGATTATGTAGCGGTCGCTCTAAAAAATATTTTTGATCGAAGAGATGAAATTAAATCCGGACTGGAAATCGTATGGGAGCCAGAAATATTAAGACACTTTACCATATTACTGAAAAAGAAATAAACTAGATTTCCATTCTCATTTCCAATAAAATAGGTTTAAACCCTGCTTTGGTATAAGATTTTTTTGCGATCATATTCTCATCATATACATCCAATCGAACTTCAGTTAAGCCTTGTTCTTTTGCCCAATTGACAAGGCTTTGAAGTATTTTTTGGTTGACCCCTAGCCCTCGAAATTCAGGCTTTACATACATATAACCCAGATAAGCATATTCTGAAAATTTCTTATAAGGCTTAGCTGTCAAAATCTTCGCATAACCGGACCCCACAGCTTCCCCGTTCACAACAGCAACCAATACCTCGGCCTTATCTGATCTGATAAGCTCAATGAGATCATAGTAATGAATCTCACCCTCTTTTAACGAATCATCAAATGGTCGCTCAACCTCCATGATCCCTTGCTCAAAATCCAATAAAACATCAATTTCTGATTCTAAAGCTTTTCTTATTTCGATTTCCATCAATATGCCAATTTAAATTATCATCAAAAGTCTATTTTGTAAGCGTTGTTTTGCCCTGTAGCGTTTGATTATAGGAACAACTTTCTTTATACTAATTTATTAAATTTGTCAACAAGATATTCAAATCAACATTGCAATAATTGAAAAACAAATGTTCAACCAATTTAAAAACACATTTCAGATTGATGATGATAAATGGAACGAATATATAAATTGTTTCAAAAGGATTGAAGCGCCAGCCAAAACCGTCCTTCTTAAAGAAGGTGAAACCTCAAAAAAAATGTACCTTATTGAAAAAGGCTGTATCCGAGCTTGGTTCAATAATAATGGTAAAGATATCACTACCCAATTCTTTTTTGAAAAAAACACGGTTTCTTCTATTGAAAGTTTCCGAAAAAATATCCCAAGCCCAATTACTTTGGAAACCATTGAACCTAGCATTTTATATTGGATAGCTAAAAATGATTTAAATAAAATACTAGAGGAAATCAAAGAAATTCCACGCTTAAGAGATCTGTTCATCGATAAAATATTTGACAGAACCCTAGACTATATAAAATATTTTATCTCTTCTATCAAAGACAGCCCGCAAGAACGCTATCAAAATCTATTAAAGGAAAGACCTGAAATTGTAAAACGTGTCCCTCAACACTATATCGCTTCTTATCTCGGTATCTCTACGGTACATCTTAGCCGTGTTAAAAACAAAATCAATAAACAAAAATAAATTTTCACCTTATTAATCAAGTGTTTACATAGATCATTTTAATAACAAATGTTATCGCAGACCTAAATTGAACTATATAATTTTGTTGTATAATATTAAATCTTAAATGAGATGAAAGCAGCAGTAGTATTTAAAAAAGGCGAAATGTCTAAATACACAGAAGATTTCGCAGCTCCAAAACAACCTGAAGAAAATGAATTATTGATTTCAGTAAAAGCAGCTGCAGTAAAAAACCTCGATAAAATGCAGGCTAGTGGTAAGCATTACTCGACAGAAAACGAAACATTCACAGCAAAAATAGTAGGTGGGGACGGTGTCGGTGTGCTTGCAGACGGAACACGGGTATACGGAATTGGCAAAAATGGCATGATTGCAGAACAAGCTATTATCGATAAAAACATGGTTGTAAAATTGCCAGATCAGCTAGATGATGCATCAGCAGCAGCTTTGCCCAATGCAGTAATGGGTTCTGCAATGGCGCTTTTGTTCAAAGCGAATATGCAAGCAGGAGAAACTGTTTTAATAAATGGAGCCACAGGAGTAACTGGAAGAATTGCAGTGCAAATTGCCAAACACTATGGTGCAAAAAAAATAATTGCAACCGGGAGAAATGAACAATCATTAAAAGAATTATTATCACTTGGCGCAGATGATATAATCTCTCTTCAGGATAATGAGGAGTCTTTTATCTCACAAATTAAAAAAATCCATCATGAAACCCCGATTAATATTGTAATCGATTATCTGTGGGGGCAAGCAGCAGAGATGATTCTAACCGCTTTAAAAGGAAAGGGTATGTTTACTACTCCTACTAGCTTTATCACAGTAGGCGGAATGATAAATGATAAAATTACTTTGTCATCATCTATTCTGCGGAGCACAAACCTACAGATTTCAGGTTCAGGTATCGGTAGCTGGACAAAGGACGAAATAAACCTTTTGATAAAAGAAATTCTACCGGAGATGTTTCAACTTGCAGCTGATGGAAAACTTAAAATTGAAACACTTACTATTCCGTTACAAGAAGTTGAAAGAGCCTGGACTATGAATATTGATAGCGGTAAACGTTTAGTAATTACGATATAAAGTACCTTCAGGTTATTTCAATAGCAATTAATAAATTGTTACACCGATCAGGTGAACAGAGACTAAGCTGTTCACCTAAATATCCCGTATCATTTAATTCACGGCCTAACAACAACCGGAATTTGGAGTACAACAGGAGGTTTGATTAACAGACAGATCTTTAAATGCTATCTTTTGTTTTTCAGGCGGAATACCACAAGCATCTTCTGCTAAACAGGCAGTCGCTTTATTTTTCAGAACAAATGTACTTCCATTAAATTCCAGATCGTATTTACCAATGGTTTCACCCTGATATTCCACTTCAATTTCTGCATCTTCAATGCCTAGTTTATCCTCAGAAAGTTTAATGATGCTTAATAACTTTCCAGGTTTCAATCTGTGTTCATAATCATTGGCATCCCATAACTGAAAATTCACAGTTTTTTCCTGACGGACTACCCCACCACAATCAATAAAGTTTTTGGTGATCTGCCCTACTTCCGTAACATGGAAATGTTCCGGAACAAATGTTCCGTTTTCTAATTGAAATTCAACATTGTCTAACGTTGCTAAAATTTCTTTGATTTCTGATAATTTCATATTAAATATTTAAAATATATATTATCGTATTATAGCAATATTACGATAATAAAACATATAAAAAAAGCTGCTAACAGCAGTTATTTACTTTTACTTCTTGATTGAAGAAAGTATTAAACTCTTCCTGAAATTTCTTCCATACACCCTCATCAATACAATAGCAAACTGATTTCCCTTCTATAGATCCTTGAATAATTCCGATATTTTTCAATTCTTTCAAATGTTGTGAAATAGTCGCCTGCGCCAAACCTAGCTCCTCCACCAAATCATTACAGATACACGCTTTCTGATCAATGATATATTGTAGAATAGCTATTCTGGCAGGATGTCCCAAAACCTTAAGGAGAGAAGCCAATTTGTTCTCTTCGTCTTTATATATCTCAGTCTTAGTAATACCCATATTTACATTTATTAATATCGCAATATTACGATATTAAATTTATAAACAAAAGAAATTTTCTTTTTTTAACAAAACACACATCAATCCCTCTTAAAAAAATCAATTAAAATATGATAAAAATCATCGAATTATACCTTCAAATTTTCCTGGAGAAAAGAACACAAAATATCCTCCTACGGAACCGGAGCTTATCCGTTACTTACCCGTATCTCACCCAATACTTACCCAATTAAAACCCAATTATTATGGGATGAGAAATGAGTAAAATTAGGATGAAAAAACACCAAAAAAAGAAATAAATAGTTCGTCAGTTTTGAGCGGGAATTAATGTAGAAATAGGACAATTTTTGAGAGAAAATCGACGTTAGGATATGGTATTAAAAAAACAAATATCATAAATTTAACATTTATATATTAGGCAATTGCCTAACGTGCTTTTCATAATCTAAGTTTAAATGAGTTTAAAATTATCACTATCACTATTCTGCTCCTTATTTGCTCTACATTCTTATTCACAATCTGCCCTGATTTATCCTCCCGAACAAGCTCGGTGGGATGCAGATCTATTAGGAAACCAAAGAGCAGTAGTTCAAGTAGACAACAACGAGAAAAATAATAGCATTACTATCCCATGGCGAAATAGAAACGTCACGACCGATCAAAAGATCATTATCGTAGATAGTACTTCCCAAAAACAATTCTCTCCTACTTCTTATGGGGAAATATCGCCTGAATCAGGAACGTTTCAATTTGAAGCTGTATCCGGTAAGGGAATTTATTATATATATTATCTTCCTTACGAATTGGGAGGTAGAAGCAAATACTATCCGGATGCGCATTATCTAAAAGAAAAGGACCGGAAAATAATAGTTCCGGATCAAAAAACGGCAAATGCTAAGGTACTTCGATTAGAATCTGTTGATAGATTCAATCGCAACGATGATATGGAAATCATCGCTACTGATGCAGAGAAAGAGGACTTTCTAAAGAAACATAAATCAAAATCATATCTGATCTTCCCGGAGACGGCTCAATATCAAATCAAAATGCAGCATTATTTACCAAAAAGATGGGTAACCGAACCTATTGAAGGTAAAGAAATCATTGCTAGTGTCGATAAGGACCAATTATTTCCATTTCAGATTGGTTTATTTTCCGATCAACAGGATTTAAAAAATATTAAAGTAAGCTTCAAGAATACTTCTGGGAAATCGGGTTCGAGTTTACCAGAAGAATCATTTATTTGTTTCAATACAAACGGGACCAGTTACAGTGGTAAGCCACTCTCCTTTTCCTTGGATGTTCCACAAAATAAAGTTCAAGCTGTTTGGTGCGGCATTGAGATTCCTGCTGCTCTTCCCCCGGGGGAATACAGTGGAGTTGTAACCATTAGTCCTGAAAACGCTCCTCCAAGAGAGATCAAAATACTGCTTACAGTAAACAATCAATTAGCAAAAAATAAAGGTTTTGATGAACCATGGAAGTTAACCCGTTTATCCTGGCTAAACTCCAGCCTTGCACAAGAAAACACCTTTATTGCTCCCTATACAGCTTTAAAGCTATCTGATAATCATAGCATAGATATTTTAGGAAGACAACTGGTTCTTCAAAAAAATGGTTTACCTGAGCAGATTAAATCTTTCTTTAATGAAGATATGCTAAGCATAGGACAGCAGGGAAATGATATTTTAAAGTCCGGTATGTCTTTTAATGTAAAAGCAGCCGATGGCAAAGACATCAACTTTGAAGCAACTCCATTTGAATTTGACAAAAAAGAAGAAGGTTTATATAGTTGGAAATCATCCAGCACCTCCGAAGCGCTTCATTTAAACGTAAATGGCTCATTAGAGTTCGATGGATTTATCGATCTTAATTTGCAATTAATCGCCACAAAGGATATTGATCTCTCTGATATTCAATTCCAAATTCCATTGCAAGCCAAGTATGCTAAATATTTTATGGGTTTAGGTGAAAAAGGTGGAAAAAGGAAAGAAAATATTGACTGGAAATGGGATGTAAAAAATAAAAACCAAGATGGTGGATGGATTGGATCTGTTAATGCCGGTATTCAGTTTTCATTGCGTGACGAGAAGTATTCCAGACCTTTAAATACCAATTTTTACTTGCAGAAACCATTGATTTTACCAAGTTCATGGGGAAATGATAATAAAGGAGGCATTAAGATAAAGGAGGAGAATGGAACGGTAGTGGTCAACAATTATAGCGGAAGCAGGAAATTACAGACAGGAGATACTTTAAATTTTAACTTGCATTTAATGATTACTCCTTTCCATCCCATTAATCCGACATGGCAATGGGAAAACAGATTTTTTCATGCTTATAAACCTATAGAAGAAGTTAAAAATAGTGGTGCCAATGTCATCAACCTGCATCATGGAAGTATTGTTAATCCATATATCAATTATCCTTTTATTGCCACAGAGGAAATGAAAAGTTATATTGATTCAGCACACCAGGCCGGGTTAAAGGTGAAAATATACAATACGGTAAGGGAGGTTTCGAATCGTTTATATGAATTATATCCTTTGCGTAGTTTAGGACATGAAGTATTCTCCGCCGGAAATGGTCAAGGATATTCCTGGTTACAGGAACATCTTAATGAGGATTACATAGCAGCTTGGTTTGTGCCTGAATTCAAAGATGCCGCCATTATTAATAGCGGAATGAACAGATGGCATAATTACTATGTTGAAGAAATGAACTGGCTAGTTGATCAAGTTGGTATTGATGGTATCTATCTGGATGATGTAGCCTTTGATAGAATCACGATGAAAAGAATAAAACGGGTGATGACAAAAAATGGCCATCCGGGCATCATCGATCTTCACTCTGCCAATCAGTTTAATAAATCCGATGGTTTTAATAATAGTGCAAACCTTTATTTAGAACACTTTCCTTATATAAATAAGCTATGGTTTGGCGAATACTTTGATTATGAGAATAACAGTCCGGATTTTTACCTCACTGAGGTTAGTGGTATTCCTTTCGGTCTGATGGGAGAAATGCTTCAGGATGGAGGAAATCCATGGCGAGGAATGATCTATGGTATGACCAACAGATATCCTTGGGAGGGAGCGCTGGATACCCGTGATATATGGCGGATATGGGATGAATTCGGTATCGAAAAAAGCAAGATGATTGGATATTGGGTAGAAGAATCACCGGTTAAAACGAATATCCCAACAGTTCTAACGACTTCTTATGTTAATAGCGGTAAGACGATGATTGCACTAGCTAGTTGGGCCGAAGGAGACACAGAGGTAAACTTAAATATTGATTGGAAAAAATTAGGTTTAAATCCTAAAAAAGCCAAATTGTATGCTCCAAGTATCAAAAATATTCAGGAACAAAGGGACTTCAAGATCAATGGAACCATTCCAGTTGAAAAAGGAAAAGGCTGGATATTAATTTTAGCGGAAGTAAAATAACATCAACTAATCAAAGTAAAGTTTTCCCACGGTCGAAAAACTTTACTTTGATTTTCTCATTCTCTTCTATCATTGATTCAATTTCGTATAATTTCCTATATTTGATTAAATGAGATTCGTTTCTACTATACTAATGATCTATGTGATGGTCTTAACCCTAATTCCATGCAGTGATCATTTGTTTGAATCACCTTCCGAATCGCATACACACCTTACATCAGAACAACATACACAGCATCATGAAGACCATGATTGTAGTCAGGACACCTGTACTCCGTTTTGTACTTGTTCTTGCTGTGGAATTGCTTTAAACTCAGTGGACTTATCATTGTTGCAGCTGGAAACACCCTTTGCAGCTTATAAGCCAATCCAATTAGTAGAAAAAAATTATTCCCTCATTAGCCAATACCTGGAAAACATCTGGCAGCCGCCGCAGGCATAAATTCAATATTATTTATTAAAACCCTGAACAAATTGTTTAGGAAAAAAGGATTGGATATGGAATTTCCCATATTCAATAATCTATAATTATATATTGAATTTAATCCTATTCATGTGTTAGATCATATTATAAAGTTTAGTATCAAGAACAAAATCATTATCGGTATAATGACTTTGGTTCTTATAGTTTGGGGAGTTTGGTCAGCGACAAAACTTCCGATAGATGCCGTACCGGATATCACGAATAATCAGGTTCAAATATTCACGAGTACACCTAGCCTTGCCGGTCAGGAGGTAGAACGTTTAGTGACTTTTCCGATTGAACAGAGTCTTGCCAACATCCCTGATATTGAAGAGATCCGTTCCATTTCAAGATTTGGACTTTCTGTAATTACCATCGTTTTTAAGGAAGACGTAGATATTTATTTCGCCCGCCAATTAATCAATGAAAAATTAGGTGATGTATCTGAAAGTATCCCAAAGGATATAGGAACTCCGGAAATGGCTCCCTTGAGTACGGGACTCGGAGAAATTTACCAGTATATCATTCACCCTAAAAAAGGAAGTGAAGATAAATACAGTTCCATGGATCTCAGGGAGATGCAGGATTGGATTGTTGCGAGGCAACTTTACGGAACTCCCGGAGTAGCTGAGGTAAACAGTTTTGGGGGAGAGTTAAAACAATATGAGGTCGCTGTGCATCCTGATCAATTAAGAGCGATGGGAGTCAGTATTCCTGAAATATTTACCGCGCTGGAAAAGAATAATCAGAATACCGGAGGCGCTTATATCGACAAGAAACCCAATGCATACTTTATTCGCGGTATTGGTTTGGTTACTTCCTTGGAAGATATTGGAAATATTCCGGTAAAGAAGGAAGGTTTAGTTCCCATTTTTATTAAAGATGTAGCAGATGTACAATTAGGAAGTGCAGTACGTTATGGTGCATTGACCTATAACGGCGAAGTAGATGCCGTTGGTGGTGTGGTTATGATGCTGAAAGGAGAAAACAGTAACGAGGTGGTGAATCGAATAAAAGAAAAGCTCCCCACCATTCAGAAATCTTTACCTGAAGATGTCGTTATAGAAGCTTATTTAGATCGTACAGATCTTATCAGCAGAGCCATAAGTACAGTGCAGAAGAACCTTATAGAAGGAGCCCTGATTGTCATTTTTGTTTTGGTATTATTTCTTGGAAATTTTAGAGCAGGACTGATTGTAGCCTCAGCCATTCCACTTTCGCTCCTATTTGCATTAGGAATGATGAATGTCTTTGGAGTCAGCGCCAATCTGATGAGCTTGGGAGCAATTGACTTTGGATTAATTGTAGACGGAGCTGTAATCGTTGTGGAAGCGACATTGCATCACCTTGGTCTAAGAAAGTCCACGCATACATTAAGTCAAAAGGAAATGGATCAGGAGGTATTTGATTCGGCTTCTAAGATTAGAACGCAAGCTGCTTTCGGAGAGATTATTATACTGATTGTATATATTCCAATTTTAACCCTTGTAGGAGTAGAAGGTAAAATGTTCACGCCGATGGCCAAAACTGTAGGCTTTGCTATTTTTGGCGCATTAATCCTCTCACTTACCTACATCCCCATGATGTGTGCACTTTTCTTACCTAGAAAAGGTCATGACAAAAGAACTTTCAGCGATAAATTCATGGATAAGTTACATGATTTATATGAGCCTCTATTGAATAAAGCTATACGCATTAAATATGTTATTGTTTCAATTGCGGTGGCTATATTTCTATTTACCATCTTTATCTTTAATCGAATGGGTGGTGAATTTATACCACAACTTCAGGAAGGAGATTATGCTTTTCACTGTATTCTACCTCCAGGAACATCACTAAGTCAGAGTATTGAGACTTCGATGCAGGCCTCACGAATAATCAAGCAATTTGAAGAAGTAAAAATGGTGGTCGGAAAAACAGGTTCTGCCGAAGTTCCTACGGACCCTATGCCTCCTGAAGCGACAGATATTATGGTTATCCTGAACCCACAAAAGGAATGGAATTCCGGAAGATCTTATGAAGAGCTGGGAGATGCGATCATGGAAAAACTGGAAGTTATTCCAGGAGTCTTCTTTGAAAAAAATCAACCGATTCAGATGCGTTTTAATGAACTGATGACTGGTATTCGTCAAGACGTTGCTGTTAAAATATTTGGTGAGAATCTGGATAGTCTGATGAATTACGCAAACCAGGTGAATGCTGTCATACAATCCGTTCAAGGAACCACTGCCCCACAGGTTGAACAAGTTACAGGACTTCCTCAAATCAATATTAAGTATTACCGGGTGCGAATGGGCAATTATGGCCTAACTATTCAGGATGTAAATGACATGGTTAGTACAGCTTTTGCGGGCAAGAGCAGTGGCATAGTTTATGAAAATGAGCGCCGTTTTGATCTTGTCGTTCGATTGCATGATGAACATAGAAGTAACATTGAAGATGTAAGTGAATTACTCATTCCAACTAAGGACCATCAAATGATTCCTTTATCGCAGGTTGCCACAATAGATTTTAGCGTTGGTCCGGCTCAAATAAGTCGGGAAGAAGGAAAAAGAAGAATCGTAATCGGCTTTAATGTAGCAGGAAGGGATGTTCAATCTGTTGTAGAAGAAATTCAGGATAAATTAAGCCAGCAGATTAAATTACCTTCAGGATATTATTTCACTTATGGCGGACAGTTTGAGAATCTACAGATGGCAAGTGCCAGATTAATGATAGCTGTTCCTATTTCATTATTGTTAATTTTTCTGTTATTATATTTTACTTTCCATTCTTTCAAGCAGGCATCATTAATTTTTACGGCGATTCCGATGAGTGCTATCGGGGGTGTATTTGCTTTACTTATCCGCGATATGCCTTTTAGTATTTCTGCCGGTGTTGGTTTTATTGCACTATTTGGTGTGGCAGTTTTAAATGGGATCGTCCTTATCGGTAAATTCAACCAGTTAGAAAAAGAGGGCATGACAGATGTTATTCAGCGTGTTAAAGAAGGTACAAAAATTAGATTACGACCAGTATTAATGACAGCTACCGTAGCTTCATTAGGTTTCCTTCCTATGGCGCTAAGCACGAGCGCAGGTGCCGAAGTTCAGAAGCCCTTGGCCACCGTTGTAATCGGAGGTTTGGTAACAGCTACTATTCTTACCTTATTCGTTTTGCCCTTATTGTACATTATTTTCAATACTAAATTTAAATTTAAGTCCAGTGCTATGAAAACAGTTGTCTCCGTAATTGTCCTGACGTTTACAGGTATATCAATAACAAATGCCCAACAGCAAATAAATATAGATCAGGCGATACAATTAACATTGGAGAATAATAAAGGGATTAAATCAAATGATTTACAGATTCAAGCTTCAGAAAGTTTGTTAAAAACGGCTTCTGAGCTTCCCAAAACTGATTTGAATTTTCAATACGGTCAGAATGATGGCTTTGAACAAAATGATGCCATATCTATTGCTCAAAACATTCCTTTCCCCACGCTCTTCAAATCGAAAAGAGCGCTCATTAACGAGCAGATTAAGGAAAAAAGTTTCGCAAAAGAATTGGGTATCAATCAACTTAAACAACAGGTTAGAACTTACTTTTACCAGATAGCTTACCTGGAAAATAATGAAAAGGAATTGCAATCTCTGGACAGCATTTATGTAGATTTTATCCGAATTGCGGAAGTTAGGTATAATGCAGGTGACACTAAAAAAGTGGATATTAATACAGCTGAGGCTAAACGCGGAGAGATTAATCTGCTATTGAAACAAAATGAAACATTAAAGAAGAACGCTTATAACAGTCTGAAAACCTTGATGCAGCTACAGGATGAATTTACTATTGAATCGGCAGTAAGTTATGAACCGATGAAAATAACAGATATCATTGATAGCAGCAAAATTGAAAATCATCCACAGGTTCAGGCTTTGTATCAGCAGGCAAGAATTGCAGAAGCGAGTAAAAATGTTGAAAAATCATCAGGTTTACCAGATTTCAACATAGGATATACCAATGCATCTCTCATGGGTACACATGAACGAAACGGGATTGAGAAATACTATGGTCGTGGACAGCGCTTCAGTACCTTCGATGTTGGAATAGCAATTCCATTAACCTACGGGGCTACTAAAGCAAAGATTAAATCATTGGATTTCGAAAAACAGGCAGCTGAAATGGCGGCAGATTGGCAAAAGCAACAAATGCAAAATGAATATGAGAACCTTATGAATCAATATGAGCAAAACATTGCTCAGTTCAACTATTTCAAGGACAATGCACTACCAAATGCAAATGAGATCATTAATGCTGCAAAACTAGGTTATTCTGCAGGAGATATCTCTTATGTAGAATATTTATTTGCCTTACAGACAACTACGGATATATATCTCAATTATCTGCAAAGTATTCAGCTTGTAAATGAATCGGTTATTTCAATTTATTCAATCCTCAATCAATAAAATTATGTGTCCTAAATATAAAATAAAATTAATGTTCATCGCTTTAAGCCTCGTTTTGGCAACAATCTCCTGTCAATCAAACAAGAAATCTCCCGCAACGGAAGAACATGCTGACGAGCATGGCCATGAACATGGATCTACGGAAAAAACAACTCTTACATCTTTAACAGAAGAGCAAATTAAAGAAGTCGGGATTCAGTTTGGTCAAATTGAACAGAAGGATCTTACTGCCGAAATAACAGCTAATGGTTTATTAAATGTTCCTAATACTAACCGGGCAAATGTCACTCCACTCTATGGAGGTGTTATTCAAAATTTAAGTGTGCAATTAGGTGATCATGTAAGAAAGGGTCAAACGATAGCAACTATTATCAATCCTCAATTTATTCAGATTCAGGAAGATTATTTGAATACCAGTAATGAGATTATTGCTGCTGAACAGGAATTACAACGTCAGCAAGAGCTTAATGCAGGAAATGCAGGTGTTAAAAGGAATCTTCAGAATGCCAGTAGTAGTTTAAATATTCTTCGCACTAAAAAAGCATCTGCTGCCAAACAATTACAGTTACTAGGTATTAACCCTAACTCCATTTCAAGCTCGAGCTTAAGATCTGCCTTATCGGTTACAAGCCCGATTAACGGTGTAGTATCCAATGTATATGCGAAATTAGGAAGCTATGTGGATGTCTCTTCTCCAATTGTAGAGGTGGTTGACAATAGCATGATTCACCTAGATCTACATGTGTTTGAACGTGATTTACCAAAATTAAAATTAGACCAGGAAATTAACTTCACGACGACCAACAATCCTACAAAAGTATATGCGGCGAAGATATCACGAATAGGTGCTTCTTTCGAAAATGAAAGTAAGACAATTGCTATTCATTGTATGGTTATTGGTGATAAATCAGGTCTGATAGATGGGATGAATACCTCAGGGTCCATCAGTGTAGAAAGTGTAACTATTCCGGCGGTGCCTAATGATGCCATCGTAGAAGCAGATGGCAAAACCTATATTTTCATTGAAACTGATAAGGAAGAGCATCATGAGCATGAAGATCACGATCATCAGGCTGCCGAATCAGCACATAAAGATCATGAGGAAGATCATGTACACGAGGAAGGTGATACGCATGAACATCATGCAGATTCAAAAAAAATAAATTTTGAGAAGATTGAAGTTATAAGAGGAGTGTCGCATATGGGGTATACTGGAATTACTCCTGTTGTAGAAATTCCTGCCAATACCAGAATAGTTATTAAAAATGCATTTTTCATCAATGCAAAGATGAGTGGAACTGTTGGGCATAGCCATTAAGTATTGAGTAGTTAGTATTGAATAGTTAGACTTTTAAGGGAGTAAATCCAGCTTTGTTTTCCAATTTATGTTTTTGTAAGCTATTCATTTAATAAAATATTGCTAGGTAGGTCGCATCAGACCTACTTAATTTTTAAAATTTTATACAAAACCACACTTAGATTTCTTACAAAAACAGCTTTGATAACGAATAATTAATAAAATAAAATTATATTAGTTATTATAAACAAAAAATTATGTGAAATGAAGAAGGTATTAGAAAGATGGAAATCTATATTTAATGTCCTCCTTATTTGCCTTTTAATGATGTTTCTTTCGCCGTCCCACTGCTTTTCCCAACTGCAGAAGGATACATATGAATATCATATGGAGATGGCTGCTAAAAAACTTTTGATAATTGGGGGTTCTGGAATAGTAGTTGGTACATCAGTTGCCATCTTAGGATCGAGTGGTGCATTTTCATCTAAGAATGAGAATGCTTTAGGGGAAGTATATTCTACCTTAGGTTCCATGGTTGTTGCTTTCGTAGGAATTGGCGGAGGAACAGTCGTATCATTAATTAGTATACCCCAGTTCATCGGTGCAAAGAAACACAGAAAAAAGGCCATATTATTGCAACCTGTCGTTCAGCCAGTTCAGATATCCGGCACTATAAATCAGACTTTTGGAGTCCGGCTAACATTTTAATAATGGAATTAACAAATATTAATTAAGAATTATCTGTTGGTTAATATCTCCTTATTCATTTATTTTATTGCTATAAATATATCCACTTCTGCATTTTCTGTATCTAGCGTGCGTTGATCATATAATTCAAAATCCGCTGAATAGGTTCTTTCTAAATCTGAATTCCAAATTTTCTGCCATTCATTGTAAACAGATCCTTCCAGGATGTTTCCTTTGGCCGTGTATTTTACATAGGGTCCTTGTTCAATTATTTTACCAATCATTCCTTTGGGAATGATGTCCAGATTATCCACTTTACAACCTAAAATTGTAGTATAAGGTTTTGTAAAGTCCTTTTCATAATCACTGTATATGCAATAAACCGAACTGTCTGTTTTATTGGGGATTTGTTTTGCAATATCTTCTGTCATAAATCTATTCCAAAGTGCCGGAATATCTTGTGAAGCTCGTCCGTTTTCATTTGTAGTTCTTATTGAAATTCCTATCACGTAGAATTTTTGGATCATTTGATTATTCATTTTTTATATTTTAATCTATCCCAAAACTAATTCGAGCTTGTGACAACCTTATGTCAGGTGTCAATTTTATTTTGTGAGCTAATCAATATTCTTTTTTAACTTGTATATCATTAGACCATTTTATATGAATTTACAGGAACAAATCGAAGGATATATTGCTAGCTTACCTGAAGCTAAGCGCTTCGATATGGAGAAATTGCATGGAATCATTTTGGAAATAATGCCCAATACTAGATTGTGGTTTTTGGATGGAAAGGATGATACAGGAAAAATTGTTTCTAATCCCAGTATAGGCAATGGCCTAAGGATTATATCCTACGCAAATGGAAAGACAAAAGAATTTTACCAAATTGGCATCAGTGCAAATACAACCGGTATCTCACTGTATATTCTAGGAATAGATGATAAAAACTATTTACCTAAAACCTATGGAAAAGAGATTGGGAAAGCAAGCGTAACGGGTTATTGCATTAAGTTTAAATCTTTAAAAGATATAGATACCGATATACTTAAAACTGCTGTACTCGATGGGGTTGAGAAAACTAAGATTTCCGAATAAATTAATACATTTAAATAAAAAAAACAAATCAATTAATTATCAGTAAAAGCTTTGACTATTTTAGGTGAAAATAAGGAACACCATGACACCTAAGTAATCTAAGTTTTGGTTGAAAGAACATCCATTATATAATTTTCCTTGAATTCATCAGCTTCTAAATAGGTTGAATAGGAAGTGGAAATTTAAAAAGATAGCATTACTTTGAGAGCATATCCTAAAGACATCAAATTCAAATACAATTGGAGAAAATACCAACAGCGCGTACTTGACGATTTACAAGACCATTTGACGGACGGACATTTACACGTCATTGCCCCTCCTGGTTCGGGAAAGACAGTTTTAGGACTTGAGGTGGCCATTCGACTAAACAAACCTACCTTAATACTTGCACCCACAATTGCCATTCGTAATCAATGGATACAACGATTTTGCGAACTTTTTATTCAAACCAATTTGACACCGGATTGGATTTCCAGAGACATCAGAAATCCAAAATTTATGACCGTAGTTACTTATCAAGGGCTTCACGCGGCATGCAATAACTTGAAAATTAAAGAAGACGAAATTGATGATGAAGAGGAAACAGATGAATCCGAAAATGGCAAATCAACAAATCCAAATCTCGAAAGTATTGTAAGCAAACTAAAATCGCAGAATATTAAGACCATTGTTGTCGATGAAGCACATCATTTAAAAAATGAATGGTGGCAGACCCTATCAAAGATTAAAGAAAAATTAGAGCCTACTATTGTTGGTCTGACAGCAACACCTCCCTATGATGTAACAGGTACCGAGTGGCAACGATACATAGACCTAAACGGTCCTGTTGACACAGAAATTTCAGTTCCCGAATTAGTGGTTGAGGGTGATTTATGCCCACATCAAGACTACGTCTACTTTACTTTACCTACGAAAAAGGAAAATCAAAGCATTGTTGATTTTAGAGCGAATATTGAAAAGCTGTTTCAAGAAATAAAGGCTGACCAAATCATTATACAAGCCATTGAAAAACATCCGATTTGGCAAAATCCGGTTGACCAATTAGATTGGATCTACAACAATCTTCAATATTATTCGGCTTGTTTAATATTTCTACACAGTAATGAAAAAGAAATTCCAGAAACTCATCTTGAAGTAATAGGAGATAAAAACCTTGAAATCCCTAAACTGGATTATGAATGGATGGAGACACTTTTGGATTTTTATCTCATCAGAGGTAAAGACTTTTTTAAAGAATTCAAAGATCATCAAGATACACTTGAAAACCGGCTGAGAAGATACGGTGCTCTTGAAAGACGGGAAATAAACTTTTCAAATAATAGGAGAATAACGGGCTATTTAACTTCGAGTACAAGCAAACTAAACGGCATTAAAGAGATTGTTGATTTTGAATATAAACAATTAGGTAATGACTTACGTTTAGTAATTCTTTCGGATTTTATCCGTAAAGAGTATTTTGCAAACACGTCGGAAAACAATCTTGAACTGACTAAAATTGGGGTGATTCCAATTTTTGAAAAATTAAGACGTGAAAACACGGATAATAAAAAAATTGGCGTGCTAACAGGTTCCATGATTATTATTCCCAAAACTGCATACTCCGCATTTGAAGCAAAAGCAACTCAATATGGAATTACACACATCAATTCTACAAATGTTCCTTTTGACCATAATTACATACTTATAAATCACAGCGAGCAACTAAAACATGACATTGTCCATATTGTGACACAAATTTTTCAAAGTGGCGAAATTGAAATTCTTATAGGTACTAAATCATTGTTGGGCGAAGGTTGGGATGCACCAGCAATCAATTCATTAATCCTGGCAAGTTTTGTAGGTTCATTTGTTGTTTCAAATCAAATGCGTGGCAGAGCTATTAGAACACAAAACGGAAATGGGAAAAAGACCGGCAACATCTGGCATTTGGTCTGTATGGATCCTACATCTCCTAAAGGTGGAGATGATTTCGCGATACTTAAAAGACGTTTTAGAAGTTTTGTGGGAGTTTCATTCCGTGAAGAACCCACTATTGAAAACGGCATAGGTCGTTTAAATCTTCCTGAAAATATTTATCAACAGGATGAAGTCGAAAAGAAAAACAGCGAAATGTTTGCGCTTGCAGGCGATAGAGAAAACTTGAATAAACGTTGGGAAACAGCATTGAAAACCGGGGTTTCACTTGTGGAGGAAATCAAAATTCCATTCCCGGAAAACCGGGATTACCAAGTCGTTAAATCAATGTATCTGAACAAGACTATTGCCAATCTTATGGCCGTTTTATTTTCGGGTGTATTTGGTTTTGGTTTTGAAAGTTTACAAGGAATTGCCAGAGCATCAAGATATTTAAAAACCTATCAGGACCTATATACTTACTTTGCGATTCTGGGTATAATCGGAATGGTAGTTTTCGGCAGATTAGCATACAAAACATTTAGGTTATATTTCAAATACCGAGATATTTCACTAGACATTCAACAAATCGGTGAGACATTGCTCAATTCATTAAATAGAGCAAAGGTCATACATACAGATCGTTCAAGACTGAAAGTTGAATCGTCCCTTGACACATGGGGTGCCGTTTATTGTTATTTAGAGGGTGGGACAACATTTGATAAATCAATTTTTATAAATAACCTTCATGAAATTATTAGCCCTATTAGCAATCCAAGATATGTTATTATACGGAAAAGCAAGTTTATGATTTTTAATCAAAAAGATTATCATTCTGTTCCGGAAATACTCGGTAGAAACAAAAAATTAGCGGAATATTTTAAGAATCAATGGGAACTGCTTGTGGGCTCTTGCGACTTAATTTTTACAAGAACAATCGATGGAAGAAAACTACTTTTGAAGTCAAGAGTAAAATCACTGGCAACACAATTAGAGGATAAAGTACAACATGTAAACAAATGGAAATAATAATTAAGAGAGACGATAAGATTTGATATAAAGCAGTTAAATTATATCTATAGCATTGCTATAATTAAATGGAGCAGCTTATATTGTCAATATAGAATGTTTTTGCGCAGCGTAGTGTGTTTTATACGATATAAGAAGAGATCTCAGAAGTTAGTAAGAATGGCACCTGTGCCTCAGAAATTGGTTTTTATATTAGTCATGCTGATGGGTAAGAAATCAAGGCGCTAACTTTAAAATTGCAGTATCACCTACCGCTTTTTCAGTACAATCAACTACTATTTTATTATTTGAATATTTTGTCAATTAGAAATCCAATTATAACAATCAGTACATAAAAGGAAATCATACCTAAGACATATGCAAAAAATGACTTTAAATAATTAATTAACTTCTTTTTATCAAAAAAATCAGTAATTGCAAAAGTTGAATAAGCTACTGCCAATATTCCTGCAAAATGAAATACATTAACATGAAAGAGTCCTTGTACAAGGAGAAAAAATGCAAAAATTAGCATTGAGAATCCCATTACAAAGCAGAGTAAAATAATTAGCTCATAAATATTGTAATTAGCTCTTCTGAATAGAATTTTAATAAAAAATGCTATAAAAATCCCCATCAAAATATTTGAATAACCATAATGCTCTCGCATCCATTTTAACATTTTTCCTGTCGTTGTAATTTCAAGTTCGTTATACGAATCATATTGTTCTTCAATATGAAAAAAATGATCAACAATTGTATAGATTAATGAAGTAACTATAATAAAGATGATGGGTTTAACAAGCCTATTTCTATTCTCTGTTAAAAAGTCTCTTACATTCTTTCCTGGACGTATAAGTAGTTCCTTAATGGTGTAAAAAATACCTCTTTCAAGATGTAAGACGTGTTCAATTTCGTGCTTTATATAATGTGCATCAATTCTTTTAAGTTTTGCTGATTGTCCACAGTTTGAACAAAATTTTCCATTTAATTCAGAATTGCAATTTTTACAAAATTCAGCCATTAATTTATTTTATTTAGGTTTCTTTCTTTCAAAACTTTTTCCAGTTCTTTAACCCTTTTATTTTTGGGATCGTTAAGGAATTTATAGATTAAAAATAGAGGTATTAACAGTAAAATTCCATATGCACGGTAATAAATACTGAACAATATAATTCCCAGTAGAACACCAATAAGTAAAGCATTTATAATAGAGAATGATTTAAGTGCTTTTTCTTCCTTCAATAATTCCTGGTCTGTGAATTGTGAATATTCTTTATGTTTCATTAATTGGTTATTTCATATTTGGTCTTTTGACAAACGCCATTATTAATAGATTCTGCTTGATATGAAGGAACAAAATTCTATACCAGAACTTTCATTATTTCCTTACCACAAAAAAGATCAAATTATTTTACTAAAATAGGAAAATAAGTGATAGATAATCCGGTTTTTTGAGTTTATCATAATTATTCATTTAATCAATAACTGACTGTTTCAAAAACAGTTTGAGAGATTGCTTTTTTTGTCATTTTCCAATTCAATATTGTTTATAATTGTTTTTTCTTTTTGTGCATATGCACCTTTCAGATAAAACTAATTTCTATGAGCTATTAATTTAAAATGCTAGTCTGGAAATATTTCAGATATTAAGATTTTCTGCAATCTATTAAGACCTATTATTTGTATCTGGTTTTGTTCTCTGTGCAATTTAAAAAGGATTTACAATCGTAAAAATCTTAGTAATTATTCCTTTGAAATTTTATCATATTAAAATAAACATATATTTCTCCAATGCTGATTTTGACCTATATCAAGGTTTTTATAGAATATTTATAGCAATTTTGTCCAAAAGGTTTCGGAGTAATGAAAAGTCAACTTTCAAATTTGATAAAACAAAAGACCACAATAACGGAGGAACAGCTTAATATTTTTCTTTTCATGTTTAAACATATATCGGTAAAAAAGAACGAACATTTGCTGGAACATGGAATGATAGCAGATAGGCTATTCTTTATCTGTAAGGGGTGCCTAAGGCTATATTACCAGAATGATGACCGTGCAAATGCTACACGTTTTATGGCTTTTGAGAATACGTTTTTAACATCAATTGTCAGTTTTATTTCGAGGGAACCAACCACTGAATACATTCAGGCTGTAGAAAATTCCGAGGTCCTATATATCACACACAAAGATTTTTCAACTCTAAGAAAAGAGATTGCCGGTTGGGATGAGTTGTATATTTACATTCTAGAGTACGGCTTAACCGTAGTTAACAGAAAGCTCAGTAGTCTGCTCACGCAAAACACGAAAGAACGATACCGCAGTCTACTCATAAACAATCCAGACCTTGTCCAAAGACTTTCTAATACCAACCTTGCAGCCTATTTAAATATATCTCCAGAGACACTCAGTAGGTTAAAATCAAACATATAAAAATTTCAGAATGAGAAGTGATGAAGTAAAAAAGGATATCAGCGAACACCACATCGTGCTCTTTTCCGTGCCACGGGATTAAAAGATGAAGATTTTGAGAAACCTTTTATCGGAGTGGCAAATTCTTTCATTGAGATCATACCCGGACATTTCTTTTTAAACAAAGTCGCGGAAATCATTAAAGATGAAATACAGGCTAACGGCTGTATACCATTCGAGTTCAATACGATAGGAGTTGACGATGGTATTGCGATGAGACATGACGGCATGCTATATTCACTTCCAAGTAGGGAACTTATTGCCAATTCAATAGAAACGGTAATGAATGCTCATAAACTTGATGCCATGATTGCAATTCCTAATTGTGACAAGATTGTGCCTGGAATGATTATGGGAGCTCTTCGCGTTAATGTTCCTACCATTTTTGTAAGCGGCGGACCAATGGCAAAAGGATTTACAAAAGACGGGAAAGCGATAGATTTGGCTTCTGCATTCGAAGCAGTTGGAAAGCATGAAGCAGGCACCATGGACGAAGATGAACTGAAAGATATAGAATGCAATGCTTGTCCCAGTGGTGGAAGCTGCTCTGGAATGTTCACCGCAAACTCCATGAATACGTTGATGGAAGCTATGGGGATTGCTCTGTCGGGCAATGGAACAATATTGGCCCAAACCAAAGAGCGTCAACAGTTATATCGGAGCGCTGCAAAAAGGATATGTGAAATTGCCAAGGACAAAAATGCGAGAGATACGTTTAAATTAAAAAATATTCTGAATGAAAACGCAATAAGAAATGCATTTGGAGTAGATATGGCTATGGGCGGCAGTACAAACACAGTGTTGCATATGTTAGCAATAGCAAATGAAGCTGATGTTAATTTTCAATTAAGCGACATCAATTTGATTTCGAGAAATGTATCTCATATTGCTAAAATTTCACCTAGTCTGAGTACCGTTCATATGCAGGACATTAACGAAGCTGGAGGTGTAGATGCTGTTATGAAGGAAATTAACAAAAGAGGTCAAGAAACCTTAATAGACAATATGACAATTACCGGAGAGTCCCTATTCGAGCGAATAGCTGATGCTCACATTGTAAACAGTAATGTTATTCGTCCCATTGATAACCCTTACAGTAAATCTGGAGGCTTAGCGATTCTCTACGGGAATTTGGCAGAGGAGGGCGCTGTTATCAAATCTGCTGGACTTATAGGTAAGCGTGTATTTAATGGTCCTGCCGTTTGCTTTGACGGACAGGCCGAAGCTATTACCGGAATTTTAGCAAGCGATGTTAAGGCAGGCGATGTAGTAGTGATAAGATATGAAGGTCCTAAAGGAGGGCCAGGGATGCAGGAAATGTTAAGTCCAACAAGTTTGATTATGGGAATGGGGCTTGGAGATTCTGTAGCGCTAATTACAGATGGTAGATTTAGCGGAGCTACACGAGGTGCCTGCGTTGGTCATATATCTCCCGAGGCAGCAGAATGTGGAATGATTGCTCTATTAAAGAACGGAGATGAAATATTAATTGATGTTGACAACCATATCCTTTCTGTTCACTTAAGTGATGAGGAAATTTCCAAACGTAGAGAGGTTTTTACTCCTAAAACTAAAATCCTTAAATCAAGATGGTTACAACAATATCGTGCTCTAGTGACAAACGCTTCTAATGGCGCTATATTGAAGATCTAGCTGTCATGAAGCGGGGCTGTGTCATGTACTGAAACAGCCCTAATTTAAATATTCTGACAACTGGAGTTATAGTAAATTTTTTTTGATCTCTACCTTTTAACTAATTCTAATCTTGTTTTGCCTATTCCGTAATCTGCTTTGCATCCTAAAGCTCCTTCGGATAGAACCACGGTTCGAATCTGCCACAACCGAACAAAAAAAGCCCGACTTTCGTGAGGGTACTGAAAAAGTTCCCTTTTAAATAGGGCTAAAAAAAAGGAGTGGAAAACAACAGTTTTCTGCTCCTTTTTTCGTATCTTAAAGTAGGCTTTAACGGACATCAATATGCTTTCTACCCAACAAAAAATACAATTCAGTTCCTATTCGGGGTTGTATGA
>Ga0308157_10001149_pt1 | contig 60919 bp, 49 predicted proteins | sample PhyBR1_FD_201035 | JGI IMG/M metagenome (GOLD analysis project Ga0308157, IMG submission 201035) | Phyllosphere microbial communities from UC Gill Tract Community Farm, Albany, California, United States - DLSLB.R1 | ecosystem: Host-associated > Plants > Phyllosphere > Unclassified | place: USA... | reverse complement strand
TGAACTCGATATTCATTTTTCACTAAACAAGCCGTGGCTGAATAAATAATCCGCAGTCTGATAATTCGCTATCGCTGAGTTTAAAAAATCAGGAGAAACCTTTGTAGGCTGCAGATCATACTGAGTCCACAAATACTGTCCGTTGCGTTTTTGATTGTATAAAATGACTACTTCATTATTTTTTTTCATTCCTAAGTTGATATAAGTACCCACAAAAGAACGAGGATGATAGGTCACGTCAAACACGTCTTTGCCGTAAAACTGGCTGGTGTAGCTCCAGTTCATCAAAGAAAATAAAGTAGGAAAAATATCGATCTGTGCTACTTCTAAAGAAACTTCTCTTGCAGGTTCATTTTTCAGATTGTAAATAATGGCCGGAATATGGTGGTTGTTTACATCAATTTCACTTTTTCCGGCACTGCTTGCACAATGGTCTGCAATAAAGATAAACACCGTATTTTTAAACCAGGGCTTTTGTTTGGCGTTGCGGATCAGTTCTCCTATGGCAAAGTCAGCGTACTTAACCGCACCCTCTCTGCCACTTCCGGAGGGAATGTCTATTTTGTTTGCTGGATATGTATAAGGCTTGTGATTGGAAGTTGTCATCACAAAAGCCATGAACGGCTGTTTTTGTTGATATTTTGTATCGGCTTCCTTGAGTACTTTTGCGTAAATATCTTCATCACAGATACCCCAGGCATTTTCAAAAGTTACTTCTTCATCACTGATGTTGTATCGTTTTGATTTGATTTTGTCGCTGAGGATACTGCCTCTGCCACGATCATAGATATCAAATCCGTTGCCTCCGTAAAAAGAATTCATATTGTCAAAATAACCGTCACCGCCGTAAAAAAACATTGTCTGATATCCTTTATCCCGGAATACATTTCCGATGGTGTAAAGGTTTTGGTTGTCAGGTCTTTTTACAATGCTGTTACCCGGTGTAGGAGGTACGGATAAGGTTACGGCTTCCATCCCGCGCACGGTACGCGTACCGTTTGCAAACATATTGGTAAAAAAAATTCCTTGCTCTGCCAGAGCGTTTAAGTTTGGGGTAATATTTTTCTCGTTGCCAAAACGGTTCATAAAAGAAGCACTCATACTTTCCATCAGTACAAAAACCACATTGGGTTGTTGGAATTTCTCTGGATACGGGTCTGTAATCGTTCTTCTAAAAGGATTTTTGCTGTTTTCTATATAGGAAGTTTTTGAATCGGTAAGCTCTGTTCTGATCAGCGTTATCGCTTCTTTTAGATCAATGGTTTGGTAATGTTCTTCAAATTTTAGATGGTTGTTTCGGAAAGCCGCAAAAAAGGAAAAGATACCTGCTTTTGTGATTTCGTTATTGTAACGATTGTCAGAGATATTACTACTATCGTTTGTCAGAAAATACAAACTGCTTACCATTATTATTATATTGAGCAGTGTGATTGTTGCTTTTTGATAAAAAGAAGGATGGCTTTCAAATGTTTTACGAAATACTTTAAAACGTGCTGTTGCTATTATTGTAAGAAGAGTAATTGTCGCTATGCCTCCGATAAGCAGAGGCAAAGGATAGCTTTCCTGTATGTTTTTTACTACTTCATAAGTATAAATCAAATAGTCTACTGCGATAAAATTGAATCTGCTTTTAAATTCATCCCAAAAGGTAACTTCAGCAAAGAATACAAAGTAGATGATGAGCAGATGTAATGCATAAAAAACGTATACCATTATCCGGTCAAAAAGGGAACCCACCCATTTGTTGGGCAGTATCAAAAGATAAAAGGTAAAAAGCAGTGTAAAACAGCTTACAACGCTGATATCATATAATAGGCCAAGTAAAAGCGTTTTTGAGAATACATACAAGTTTGTGCTAACATCGTTGGATACCCAGAATGTAAAAACAATTCGCAGCACAAATGAAAGAAAAAGAAACAGTCCCGAAAAAAAGAAAAGCAGACGGTAGCGGTTGCTGAAAAAACGTTTCATATTAGAGAGTATTTTTATCAAAAGTAGAGCAGTACTGCAACATATAAAAAGACATCAATAAATCTTAAGCGAATCTTAAGATTGAAAATTCCCTGTTAAATGAATTTCAAACTCAAGTCAAGCGTATTGTTGAAAAAGGAAACGATAAAACTTATTTATAACGGATTTAAAGAGGTTTTTGAAGGATTGGGTTAAATAAAATTCTTATATTTAAAATAAAAAAACATGGAGAAAAAAAAACCATCAGAAAATGAAAATGCTAAAAAAGAGCAGTTAAAAGAGTTTACTGTAGACAATACAGGAAAGCAAATGACTACTAATGACGGTGTTTCTGTTCATGACAACAATAACACATTAAAAGCAGGTGATCGAGGACCGTCTTTACTCGAAGATTTTATATTTCAGGATAAGCTCGCCCATTTTGACAGAGAACGTATACCGGAAAGGGTAGTACATGCAAGAGGAAGTGGTGCACACGGTATTTTTGAAGCCAAAGAAGACATTTCTGAATATACCTGTGCTACGTTTTTGCAAAAAGGAACAAAAACGCCTGTCTTTGTCCGTTTTTCTACAGTTGCCGGATTTAAGGGGTCAACAGATCTCGCAAGAGATGTACGCGGTTTTTCTGTTAAATTCTATACAGAAGACGGTAATTATGATTTGGTAGGAAACAATATTCCTGTATTTTTTATCCAGGATTCTATGAATTTTCCGGATCTGATACATGCTGTAAAACCTGAGCCGAACAATGAAATACCACAGGCAGCTTCTGCGCATGATACTTTTTGGGATTTTGTCTCCCTGATGCCGGAATCAGCGCATATGATCATGTGGGCAATGTCGGATCGTGCTATTCCTAAAAGTCTCCGAACAATGGAAGGCTTTGGTGTACATACCTTTAAACTTGTCAATGAAAACGGCAAAGCTACTTTTGTGAAATTTCACTGGAAACCTCGTCTTGGTGTGCATTCGGTAGCATGGAACGAGGCTCAGAAAATTTCGGGATTCAATTCCGATTTTCATCGTCAGGATTTATGGGAAAATATAGAAAAAGGCAATTATCCGCAATGGGATCTTGGGGTACAGCTTATTCCGGAAGAAGATGAACATAAATATTCTTTTGATTTACTTGATCCTACTAAAATTGTTCCTGAAGAACTCGTTCCTGTAAAAATTATCGGAACAATGACACTGAACAGAAATCCTGAAAATTTCTTTGCAGAAACGGAGCAGGCAGCTTTTCATCCGGGACGTCTTGTACCCGGAATAGATTTTACCAATGATCCCTTATTGCAAGGCCGGATTTTTTCATACGCTGATACGCAGCAATATCGTCTCGGGGGACCAAACTTCCACGAAATACCTATCAATAAATCCATTAACGGTAAAAATAACAATCAGAAAGACGGTTTCGGCAGACAGGATATTCTTAAAGGAAATGTAAGCTATTTTCCCAACAGCCTTGGCGGTGGATGTCCTTATCACGCCATGCTGAAAGGAGAAAAGGGTTTTCAGTCTCATGAAGAACGTATTGATGCACGTAAAGTACGTCAGCGTTCAGAATCTTTTGCCGACCATTTTACTCAGGCCAGATTGTTTTTTAACTCTCAGTCTCCACAGGAGCAGGCACATATTGTGAATGCTTACAGTTTTGAACTCAGTAAAGTAAACTCAGTAGAAATCAGAACCAGAGAGCTGGCAATTTTGCATCAGATCGATGCAGGACTTGCAAAACAGGTAGGAGAAAATCTGGGGATTACCCCACCGGAACAGCTCGATGAGAAAACCCTGATGTTTGCCCGACAAAACCATGCAGATTATCCGATACAACCCAAAAAACCTGAAGTAGCTGCTTCTGCTGCACTCAGTATGAAAGTGAAAAAGGGTGAAGGTACTATTGCGACGCGTAAAGTTGCTTTTTTGGTAGCAGATGGTGTCAGTAAGGCTTCGGTAGATAAAATGAAAAAGGCACTTGAAAAACAAGGTGCAGAAGCTGTACTAATCGCAACCAGAGTAGGTAAGCTCACTTATCAGGAAGGCGGAGAAGAGCAGATACAACATTCGTATCTAACAGAAGCATCAGTTTGCTATGATGCTTTTTATACACCGGACGGAGATTCTGTGAAAGCATTAATGCAGGAGCCAGATTATACTCATTTTATCAATGAAGGATACCGTCATTGCAAAGCTTTATCTTTTGCAAAAGGAGCAGAAGAACTGGCAAAGAAATCATTTATAGAAAAAGATGCCGGAGTTATTTTTGAATCTGCAGATCAGCTTACAGAAGACTTTATTGAAGTTATGAAGCAACACCGTATCTGGGAAAGAGAAAAATCAAGAAAAGTTCCATCATAAACAGGAATATATAGAAACAGGCTGTTGATTACCAACAGTCTGTTTTTTCTTTACCCTCTTTTATACTATAATCAGACAGTAAAATACACCACCTATTTTGAAAAATCAATTTTCAGCAATTATTGACCGTATTGGCATCAATCCTTTTGTTTATGTACCCGATAAAATATTAGCTGATATTTTTACGGAAGCTGCCAAAAACAAAGGACCTGTTCCTGTAAAAGGGACTATTAACGGTCATCCGTTTCGTCAAACACTCGTGCGCTACAAGGGGGTCTGGAGACTGTATATCAATACAACCATTTTAAAAGACTCGCCAAAAAGAATAGGAGAAGAGATTGTGTTGACTCTTGTATGGGATGCAGAAGAACGAAAACTTACCGCACATCCCAAACTGCTTACTGCTTTAAAGAACAATACCTCAGAAGCAGCGGTTTTTAATAAACTGAGTCCTTCTCTGCAAAAAGAAATCATCAAATATTTTTCTTTTCTCAAAACCGAGCAAAGTGTCGATCGCAATATTGAAAAAATGCTTGCTTTTTTATCGGGTAACGGACGGTTTGTAGGAAGAGACTGTCCTCTTTAGCATAACAGTGCTTAATGTTCAGCAGTTTCATCTGCTACCGTTTTCGCAATCTTATCAATATTCAGACTGCTTGCCATGGCATTAAAGATGTCAAAATAAACACTTTTGTTGTGATACAGTTCTTCATGAGTTCCCTGCTCAACAACCCTTCCTCTTTCGAGAACAATTACGTTTTCTGCATCAATGATTTGAGAAATACTGTGTGAGATGATGATGACTGTGCGGTCTTTTTTAATAGCATCGAGACTGCGTTTTATTTGTTCTGTAGCAATGGCATCCAGACTTGCTGTAGGCTCATCTAAAAATATAATAGGCGGATTTTTAAGGAACAGCCTTGCAATAGCGATACGTTGCTGTTGACCACCTGATAGCAGGCTTGCCTGGGCATCATATCCTTTCGGAAGTTCCATAATCTGTTCATGGATATAGGCTTTTTTAGCTGCTTCTGCAACATCTTCCATAGTTGCCTGCGGGTTTCCATAAAGAATGTTTTCAGCAATAGTTCCTTTAAAAATATGATTCTTTTGCAATACCAGACCTGTGTTTTTTCTCAGAAATTCGGTGTCAAATTCTTGCAAATCAATACCGTCTAACGTAATGGTACCTGAAGCAGGCTGGTAAAATTTATCCAGGAGATTGATGATGGTACTTTTTCCGGCACCACTCAATCCAACCAGTGCTGTGATTTTTCCGTGAGGCACTACAAGAGAAACATCATGCAGAGCTTTGGTACCATCGGGGTATCTGAAATCTACATGCTGCATGGTTATGGTACCTTTGATCTTTTCCGGTACATAAGTTCCTGAAGATTCTGTCTGATGCTCGGCATCGAGTACTTCAAAAAAGCTTTCTGAATAAATCATGGCATCATTTACTTCGTCATAAATACGATGAAGCTGACGGATAGGGGCAGACACATTGTTAAAAAGCATAATGTGAAACATAATGGCTCCGATACTCATGCTGCCATTGAGTACAAAATAGGTAGTAAGTATAATGATTACTACCACGCCTATTTGCTCCAGAAATCCTTTAATACTTTCAAATACGAAGCTAAGCTTACGTGTACTCATCTGATTACTGGTCATCTCGTCTTGAATTTCTTTGTGTTTCTGCGCTTCAAGAGGCTCCCGTACAAAAGATTTGATGACGGTAATCGACTCAATAAGACCTATGATGCCACTGTTTTTGGTTTCTCTGTAAGAGCGCATATTTCTTCTGAAACCGCTGAGTTTTTTGGCTTGTAGCTGGCTGATGTAAAAATAGATAGGGATGATACAGAGACTGACCATGCCTACATAAAAGTTAGCCGAAAACATAAGTACCAATGCCATTATAGAGTTGGCAAATAAAGGCAATATGTCTATAAAGAAATTCTGTACGAGCCGTGTAAGGCTTGAAATACCCATATCGATACGAGTTTGCAGTTTACCACTCTCATTTTCTGAAGAGGTGTAAAAAGCCATTTTATAGGTGAGAATTTTATCGACTACCTGCTGTGAAATGTCCTGTGAAATCAATATACGAAGCTTGGTTCCGTAAAATTTCTGACCAAATTGTATAAGGGCGTAAATCAATTCTTTGCTGAGCAGTATGGCACTGATGGCAAGTAGCAAAGTGGCTCCCTCTTGTAACGATTTATGTTCATCAAGCAAACGGCTTACTTCATCTACTGTATAGCGCAATACATAAGCATTTACCTGTGCCATAAGCGAACCAATTAAGGTAAGCAGTAAGGTACCCAAAACCAGATAACGGTAAGGTTTTACAAAAACAAGAATTTTTTTATACAATACCCACAAATTCATCGTATCGTTATTTATTGTTTAAACATCTTATAGGAAAAAGTTTTTTTCATTCCATCGGTGACCGTTACCATAATTACTGAATCACCAAGACGTTGGTATATGATCTTTTTTGGAAAATCATGAGATAAATTTTCAAAAGAATAATCGACTGCTTTTGGGTTCCTGATAAAGGCAACTTCTTTTCCTTGATTTTGTCTGACTACTGTAGCGGTATATACAAGATCCTGATTTTGCTGCTGTAGATCCAGATATTCAATAATATATATATCGCCTCCTCTGAGTTCATAAGAGATTCCTTTCAGTGTAGTTTCATTTAAAAGATCCCAATGCTCAAATTGCAGTTTGTTTTCTGTTTTCCATGTTCCATGAAGAAAATCGGGAAAAGAATTCTGACTGAAACCTGAAAAAGGAAATAAGATAAACCATAAAAAGAGCAAATATTTCATAGGAAAGATACTTTAAGGTACATCAAGCCGCTGTTTTTCTTATCATACAGCTTTATCTCAAATATAAGGAAAGATTGCTTTGCATAAAAAAGAATATAATTTGATGTTCCCTTTTTTTTCAAGATTTTTGCAATCGGGTGTTTTTCTTATTTTTAGAAATCCTCAGTATCTTTTTTGACCTTTATAGTTACTTTTTAATATTGCTTTATGAATACCACCACCCTTTATCCGAATTTTGAATTTTTTAGATCCTGTATTTTAGAGCATGGCGGACCTGATTTGGAGGAAATAGCTTTTGACTCTGAAAGTAAAGCGTATGAAGCGTGTGAATTTTTACTCAATAAACGCCGTATCAGATTCCGCGCTGCAAAAACGACTCCAAAAAAATCAGGGCAGTTTGTTACAATCTGGAAACGCAATCCGGAAAGCGGAGTAACAATGCCTTGGGAAAAAAGCGATGCTATTGATTTTGCTTTGTTATTTTGTGCTGACGCTCATAAAAAAGGTTTTCTTTTACTGCCCGAATCCGTGCTTGAAAAACAAGGACTCATTGCTACGGCTCAAAATAAAGGTAAGCGTGGATTCCGAATATATGCTCCATGGGATATAGCAACCAATGCTCAGGCAAAGAAAACTAAAGCATGGCAACTCCCTTTTTTTATTGAATGTACAGCGAACTCTTTTACAACTCTTTTTGATCATTTGAAATAAACACTTTACTATAATTCATGATGTATTTATTTTGCCCGAAACAATCTTATTCCTATTTTTAATAAACCAAAAAAAGCTTTTATCCGATGTTGTCATTAGAAAAACTATATCAAAACCCCTTGCTTACAGATTCAGATCGCCAGATTATTTTTAATGCCCATGAAAAAGTGGTATTCAAAAAAGGTGATTTTTTTCTCAAAAAAGGTCAGGTTGCCAATAACTACTGGTGTGTAGAAGACGGTCTGATCCGCTCCTTTGTATATGATTATGATGGAAATGATATTACTACAGGCTTTACGGGAGTCAATGAAATAGCAATAGATGTGGTTTCACTTTTTACAAGAGTTCCGACAGTAGAACATTTTCAGGCTCTTACAGACGGGGTTTGTTACGCAATCGGATTAGATGTTTTTCAGGAATTGTATCATTCCATAAAAGGGCTCAATGAGTGGGGCAGAGCTTGGATGTCAGAAAGTCTATTTCAACACAAGCAGCGTTCCATTGCGATGATTACAGATTCTGCAGCGCAACGCTATATTACTCTGCAAGAACAGCATCCGCAAATACTGCAACAGGCACCTTTAAAACATATTGCTACGTATCTCGGAATAACGGATACTTCACTGAGCCGTATACGAAAAGATTTGTTGAAAGACAATTGATTTCATTTCTTGCCATAGGGCAAGTAGATTGATAATGGTTTGTGATAATTTTGATAAGATCACTATATAATCAATCAACAATATGGAACCATATCTGCAACCTTCAAAAACGCACCGGACAATCGGCTGGATTCTCAGCGGTCTGGTTATTCTCTTTTTATTATTTGATGGCATTGGTAAGCTGGTACAACCAGATGAAGTAATTAAAGCTACTGTAGAGCTGGGATATCCCGAAAGTGTACTTACAGGCCTTGGGGTAGTGTTACTCATAAGTACTCTTCTTTATGCTTTTCCCAAAACGTCACTTACAGGCGCTGTTTTACTTACAGCCTATCTGGGAGGCGCTGTGGCTACACACGTTCGTCTGGAACAACCGTTGTTTAGCCATACCCTTTTTCCGGTGTATGTAGGAATCGTTCTTTGGGCAGGACTTCTTTTGCGCAGACCGGCCTTAAAAAATCAATTTTTTTAATTAACAAAAAAAATAGTATGGCAAGAATAAACACTTATTTGAATTTTAACGGTAATGCCGAAAAAGCATTCCGTTTTTATCAATCTGTTTTTGGAGGAGAACTTTTTATACAGAAAATGAAAGATACTCCTGCAGGAAAAGAATTACCGGAGAAGGAGCAGAACTGTGTGATGCATGTTTCGCTGCCAATCGGGAAAAACAATGTGCTCATGGCTTCTGATATTATGGAAAGCTCTGGGCAACGTCTGATTCCAGGCAATAATTATTATATATGCCTGCATACCGAAAGCAGAAATGAAGCAGATCAACTATTTGAGAAGCTTTCTCAAAACGGTGTGGTTGAAATGCCTATGGAAGATATGTTTTGGGGCGATTATTTCGGCTGTCTTAAAGACCAGTTTGAGATACAGTGGATGATTTCTTTTAATGAATCAGATCAATAGAGAAAAGATGAAAGATAATAAAATTCATATATCCAATACAATCGAAGCTCCTTTAGAGAAGGTCTGGCTTTTTTATAATAGTCCGGAACACATTGTACACTGGAATCAGGCGTCACCTGACTGGCACTGTCCGTTTTCAGAGAATGATCTCAAAAAAGGCGGCCGTTTTAAGCATACCATGGCAGCAAAAGATGGTACTTTCTCTTTTGATTTTTCAGGAACATACGATACGGTTATTCTTCATGAAAAAATTGCTTATTCGCTGGACGACGGACGCAAAGCTGTAGTAGAATTTGTAGCGGAAACGCTTAATAGAACGCTGATGAAAATCGCTTTTGAAGCAGAAAAGCAAAATCCTGAAACCATACAGCAACAGGGATGGCAGGCTATTCTGGACAGTTTTAAATCATATACTGAAAATCACTAATTATGAAAAGACTTTATTTTGAAATCATAATTGATGCCCCTGCTGAAAAAGTAAGTAAAGTAATGCTGGATAAAGACTCATATCAACAATGGACTTATGAGTTTAATCCGGGTTCATTTTATGAAGGATCATGGGATCAGGGAGCAAAAATTACTTTTGTAGGCATTAGTAAGGAAGGTAAAAAAGAAGGCATGTCAGGTCATATAAAAACACATGTTCCGAATAAAGAGATTGTCATCGAATATGATGGAGTGATTGAAAATGGTAAGGAGCGGACAGAAGGAGCTGATATTGAGAAATGGATCGGTGCTTGCGAATCGTATCGTTTTGAAAGCGAAGGAAATGCTACACATGTATATGTGACAACGGACACTCCGGAAGAATATGAAGACTATTTTGAGAAAACCTGGCCCAAAGCGCTTAATAAATTAAAACAAATATGCGAAATATGAGTACCGATAATCTATCCATCAAGGCAAAAATAAAGATACTAAAGCCTTTGAGCGAAGTATTTGAGGCCATAACGGATCCGGAAAAAATGACCCATTACTTTATTGCAAAAAGTTCAGGAAAGATGGAATCCGGAAAAAGTCTGGTCTGGTATTTTCCGGAATTTGAAGAAGCCTGCCCGGTAGAAGTAAAAGAGGTGATTCCGTTTGAATTGATCTCTTTTTCCTGGGGAACAGAATCAGAAGCTACTCTTGTTGAAATGGTTTTTGAAACAGGAAAGGACGCAGCTACCATAGTAACTGTTACTGAAAAGGGTCGGCATAATGATGAAGCTGGTATCAAGTGGCTCAAAGAAAATACGGAAGGTTGGGCGAATTTTCTGGCATGTCTGAAGGCGTATTCAGAATATGGAATAAATCTCAGAAAAGGGGCTTTTGACTATTAAATGACCTTTTTGCGTAACGAAAAATAATTCTAAAAAAATAAAGATATGAGTACACAGGTTTTTATTAATCTTCCCGTAGCGGATCTACCAAAAGCTATTGCTTTTTATACGGCTATCGGTTTTACCAACAATCCGGATTTTAGCGATCATACAGCAGCTTGTATGGTGTATAGCAATGAAATTTTTGTGATGCTGCTCACCCATGATAAATTTAAAGAATTCATCAACAGACCTATGGCAGATGCGAGAAAAACAGCTTTGGTGATACATTCGCTCTCTATGGAAAATATGGATAAGGTAAATGCATTTGTTGAAAAAGCAGTTGCAGCAGGCGGTAAAGAAACGATGGAACCACAGGATCTTGGTTTTATGCAGCAGCGCAGTATTGAAGATTTGGACGGGCATCTTTGGGAAGTTTTCTATATGGACATGAGTGCCATGCCACAACAATAAACTACGGATATGAAAAAAGAAATTTATCCCTGTATCTGGTTTGATGGCAATGCGGAAGCAGCAGCTCATTTATATGCACAGGCTTTTACAGAAACTGAGGTCATGACCTCAACTCCTATGGTAGTAACGTTTTCGGTAAAAGGACAACAATTTATGGGACTGAACGGAGGACCTCAATTTCAGCCCAATCCGTCAATTTCCTTTTTTGTACACTGCGCCTCAGAAGAAGAACTAAATAATGCCTGGCAGTTGCTTTCAGAAGATGGTATTATAAGAATGCCGCTTGACCAATATCCGTGGGCTGAGCGCTACGGTTGGGTAGAAGACCGCTATGGTGTTTCGTGGCAGCTTTTATCAGATAAAAGTAACGTGCAAAAACCGAAAGTAGTTCCTTCATTGTTATTTACCGGTCAGCAGAATGGAAATGCCAGAAAGGCAATGGACTTTTACAGTTCCCTGTTTGATGATGCTACAATTATCACAGTTTCAGAATATGAAGATGGAGAAGGGGAGGTTACCGGAAATATTAAATATGCTGAGCTGGATATTGCAGGCACGCATCTGGCATTTATGGACAGTGGTGCCCAGCATGATTTTGAATTTAATGAAGGTGTTTCATTCGTTGTTACATGTGATACGCAGGACGAAATTGATTTTTACTGGCTCAACATTACGGAAGGCGGAACAGAAAGCAATTGTGGTTGGTGTCGCGATACTTTTGGTGTCTGGTGGCAGGTGGTTCCTTCTGTTTTGGGAAGCCTTATGAGTGATCCTGAAAAAGCGCCTAAAGTTATGAAGGCTTTTATGCAAATGAAAAAATTTGATATTGCTACATTGATTAAAGCAGCGGATGAATAAAAAGAACAGGATAGAAACAAAAAGGAGATAGTTGATTTATCTCCTTTCTATTTTTTTTACTCTTTAGTTTTTTCCAAACGAAATGAATAGGTATATACCGTGTACGGATACACTTTTTTAGATATATATTTACTGATAAAGGTGAATAACAGTAGCGGTAATAATAAAACATAGGAATTAAAGATACCACATACCAGAAAAACAGCTGTCAGCGGTGCATGTAACGTAGCACTCAAAGTCACAGCCACACCAACAATCATAAAATTCAGCAGATAAACATCCGGATTGAAATAGTTTTTTGTAAGAATCCCTATGAATAATCCTAAAATGGCTCCTGCAAAAATACTCGGGGCAAATACACCGCCATCTCCACCACTGCTTAGAGTGACCGCTGTGATGATAGGTTTAATAGCTAATAAAAGCCCCAAACTGAGCAGAGAGTAGGTTAGTAAAAGGCTGTTGTCCATATGTAAAAAGCTTTTAATGGTGTGATAACCGTCTCCATACAACCCATTCTGAAACAATAAAACGATCCCCAAAAGGGCAGCACCTGCTGTTACCTGAAGAATGGGTTGGGCCGACTGCAGCCATTTGCTTTTGATGAGAATAACTGTTTTTGTCAAAAAAACAGCATATACAGCAGCGGCTACTGACAATAGTAACAAATAGGGTAGGGCAGAATAATTCCAGTTTGTAATGGAGGTCGCAAATAAAGGCTTGTCATCAAAAAGAAAAAGAATTCCGAAAGACATCAGAATACTGGCAAGATGAATGACAAAAAATTCATTTGTTTTTTTCTTATGACGTACGATATTTTCCAGAGAAAAAAACAAACCGCCCAGCGGACTGTGAAAAAGTACTGCTACTCCGGCTGCAATAGCACCTCCTGTAAATTCACTTTTGTATTTTTTGAAAATAGTATCTTTAGTAGAAGCCAGTTCTCCCATTGTAGCGGTAGATACAACGGTAGATACTTCAATACCGGTTGCGCCACCGAAAATAACAGTTAAAAAGCCATTGATGAAATGAGACGGGATTTTAAAGGCAGGTAATTTCTTTTTTACATAAACGGCTTCGAGTACTTCTGATATTCCTTTATTTTTACGGTTTTTGAAAACATACAGTCTTAGAAAATAGATCACCGTCAGTCCGATAAACGGAAGAATAAAAAACAAAACAGGAGCATGCAATGCACGATTGTAAAGAAAATGCTCGTAGTTCTCTGTTACATGCTTAAAGATTAGTGCAAAAAGGGAGGCTGTAAACCCCAGTAATAAGGAACAGATCATGATTTTTGTCCACTTAATCCAGATAAAATTGGATTTTGAGACGTGAATTTTTGTAAACATGGGTAGGAATCACAAAAGAAATCTTCTTCAGATTTCCGTAGTTTAGTTTGAGTTTTATATTATTTAAGTGAGTGAAATAAGCTTAAGAAGGCTCATCCAATTTGTTGTGTGATTTTTGAGGACGGTGTTCAAATATCTTGAGATACAAAACCGTCTGCATTTTTCTGGCTCTTTCTTTTAAAAGTTCTGCATTTGCACCTTCATAATAGGTGTTGATGGTATTTAACCAATAAAAAAGCCAGGTGCCAAAATGCGTTGGGGTGATGCTGTAGTGCATCTTTTTATCAAACTCTACATGAGCTTCCATCGGATGTCCTTTGTACACACGTGTGTCAAAAATCTGATTGGACCAGAAATCAGTGATTTTTTCCAGATGCTGTTGCCAGTCATGAATCGTCGCATTAAACATAGGTCCGAGTACTTCGTCTTTACGGACTTCTTTATAAAAAGCGTCCACAATGAAAAAGAGATCTTGGCGAGTTAGTACCTGTTTTCTGATGGCGGTGTCTGTATTCATTATTTCGTGATTTGAATACAAAGGTACTACGCCGGAATTAACTGGTTTATGACTACAATCATAAACAATTATAACGGCAGAGGTTATAGGTCTAAAATGTTGTGGATTTTGTTTTGTCTGTACTCAAACAGATCTGTAATTTTATCTTTTACAATTAGATGATGCATCCAGTCTCCCAGTTTTCCCAGCGGAAGCTCATAATCAACAGTATCTATCATCAGCACACCGTTTTCATTTGCAATAAAGTCATGACGATGGTGCCATATTTTATAAGGTCCTCTTTTCTGAATATCCGTAAAGCTTTTTTGGTGAACTACTTCCAGTATTTCTGTCGTCCATCTCAAAGGAATACCAAATAACGGAGCAACAGAATAGTCGATCGTCATTCCTTCACAAATAATGTCGTTTTCTAAAGAGCTCAACAATTTGAAATGCATTTCTTCTGGAGTAATCTTAAAAATATTTTTGGCAGCTGCAAAGAAATTCCAGGCATTTTCTATTGTGCATTGCAATTGTTGTTCCCTGTATAATTGATATTTCATGGAGCTTTTTTTAAAGAGAGATTGATAACTGCAGATCGATTTGTAGTTCTTTGGCTAAAGATACGCAATCTGGTACCAACATATAAGAAATAAAAAAAATTACTTTCATGGATCCATAGCTTTTACTTACATTTGATAGACTTGCTGAAAAATGGAAACGGAGCTGCAGATGATCTCTGTTTTTTCGGAACTGCAGAAAAAAAATGATAAAAACAGCAGCCATATTTAATAAACCTGAAATGAAAATAACTTACCAAATAGGCTTAACGAAATTTGAAGCAGAAGATTTTGAGTTATATTATCTGTTAGTAGGTAATGAACAAGTAATGCAGATGATAACTGAAAGAGCATTATTACTTTCGGAAGCCAGGGAAAGATATGATACTGTATTGCGAAAAAATGAATTACATCCTGTTTTGGGGTATTATAAAATAACGGAAAAGAAATCAGGTTCTTTTATTGGTTTAGCTAAAATGGAAATTCTTACAAAGGATGCATCAGAAACAGAGTTGGGCTATATGTTGTTACCGGAATACTGGGGAAAAGGAATCGGAAGTACAGTTGCTAAAAAGCTCATGGATTATGCGTTTGCAGAAAAGACCACTAAGAAAATCACGGCGATCATAGATCCGAAAAATACAGCATCCAGAAAGATATTAATTAATAATGGATTTGTATCTGAAAAAACAGAAATAGTAAACGGACTTCAAGAAGAGTTTTTAGGATTTACTGTTGCTTCAGAAAACATCGGATAAAATAGTTATTGTTGGAAACACAGATTACTATACATCATTTTGTACAGCATCATTTCAATCAGCAGCACACCAGACAGATTGAAGAGATAGATCTGTATACTCAAAAAATAGACAATCACTTTCCGGGTATAGCTGTTTCAAAATTTGACTTCTACACTATTTTACTGGGTATAAAAGGCAAAGCAACGCTTGGAGCGGCACATCATGTATTTGAGCTAAACCAACATTCCATTTCTATCCTTCCGCCGGATACCATTTGTAAAATGGAACATCTTACAGATGATTTTGAGGCATATATAGTTGTTTTTACACCAGATTTTCTAAAAAAAGGAGCGATAACAGCTGAGATAATCGATGAACTTCTATACATAAATCAGGAATATGCGCCTGTGTTTGAAGTGGAGCCTTTACTTTTTACAAGTCTGTATTATAAATTTACCGGGATAGAAAAGGAAGCCGGAAAAGAATCTCCTTTTTACCTTGAAATGATACGACTTTATCTCTTACAGATTTTGTATGATTATAATCGCGTCTGTGAAATTTGTTTATTAAACTCACAGAAAAATATCAACAGACCGTATCAGATTGTTTATGAATTCCGAAAACTGGTGGATCTTAAATTTCGAGAACTTAAAACAGTAAAAGAATATGCCGATCTGCTTTTTATTACTCCAAAATATCTCAGCCAGTGTGTAAAAGAACAAACGGGAGGTTCGGCAATTCATATCATTCACAAGCGGATTGTATTGGAAGCGGAATTATTGCTTAATTATTCTGCCAGCAGTATCAAAGAAATAGCCGACTTGCTGCGTTTTGACAGTGCTTCTCACTTTTCCCGTTTTTTTAAAAATATAAAAGCCCAATCTCCAGGCCAATATCGCAACAAACGGTAAAATTGGTTCTTTAATAGGTAAAATCGCTCTTGTACTGAAACAGCTTCTTTTTGACCTTTGCCCTATCATTACAACATTAAAAAAGAAGAAGATGAAACGAAGTATTTTACCTTTAACAAGCCTGGGGCTCTTATTATTAACGGCTTCCTGTAAAAGTGAACTAAAAGAAATTAAAAGAAATCCTACGATAGAAGCGGTACAATTCAGAATCGCCAGACCTACCAATAATATATCAGAAGTCGGTCGTTTTTATAAAGAAGGAATCGGACTGGAGGAATTGGGTTCTTTTTCGGGTCATGACGGTTATGACGGTCTTATGTTAGGCTTGCCTGACAGCCAACATCATTTAGAATTTACACAGCATGTTGATGCAGCACCTCTGCCGGAGCCAACAAAAGAAAATTTATTGGTGTTGTATTTTGACGATCCTTTAAAATATGAACTCGCAAATAAGCGATTGCAAGATATGAATTACCATCCTGTAGCTCCGGAAAACCCTTACTGGAAAGGAAAAAGTGAAATGTATGAAGATCCTGATAGATGGCGGGTAGTTCTTTTTAACGGAGTTTACAAGCCCTGAAAGGATCTGACGGCTGTATAAAATGACAATTGTTATTTGTTAATCCTTGTGTTATATTGCAATAGTGATCCAAACAAATTATTATATTATGTCTTGTAAAGAACGATCAAATAGGTTTTTTTCTACTTAAAATATGATTAGATTTATGTTGTCTTTTTGCAGTAGTTATTGATCTGTGTTATGTTGAAATTTTTTGATATAAAAAGACAGACAATTTTAAGCCGAAAAGAATCATTAAAAAAACAAAAATAGCAATACATCAGACTTAAAAACGAACAGGATGAATTCAGAAAATTATATCAATATTAATAAGGAATCGTGGAACAATCGTACTGATGCACACTTAAAATCGGAGTTTTATGATGTAGCAGGATTTCTAAAAGGCAAGTCCTCATTACAGAGTATTGAAATGTCGTTATTAGGCGATTTGAAAGGGAAAAAAATATTACATCTGCAATGTCATTTCGGTCAGGATACGCTTTCACTTGCGCGGCTTGGTGCTACAGTAACCGGAGTAGATCTTTCAGATAAAGCGATTGATGAAGCCCGGAAATTATCTCAAAAGATGGGAGTTCAGGCAGATTTCATCTGCTGTGATTTATACGATCTTCCCAATCATTTATCAGAGCCGTTTGATATTGTTTTTACCAGTTATGGAGTGATTGGATGGCTGCCGGATTTGGATCGATGGGCAGAAATTATAGCACATTTTCTTAAACCCCAGGGCCAATTTGTTTTTGTAGAATTTCATCCTGTTGTATGGATGTTTGATGAAAAATTTGATAAGATCGGGTATCGTTATTTCAATTCCGGCGCTATAATAGAAACAGAAAACGGAACTTATGCAGACCGTGATGCTGCTATTCATCAGCAATATGTGATGTGGAATCATAGCATGAGTGAAGTAGTAAACAGTCTGCTCAAAAACCAGCTTGAAATAAAAGCATTGGATGAATATGATTATTCACCCTATAATTGTTTTGAACATACAGTAGAGTTTTCTCCGGGAAAATATCGCATCAGTCATCTGGATAATAAAATACCGATGGTTTATTCTATTGTGGCTCATAAAAAAGACAGCCTTGTTTAAAAATGCGAGAAATTCAGGACATGTTACAAAAAACAGATCACAGACCGTGGCCGATGCCTCAGAAACCCTGGGTATATTATCAGGAATGGAATGAGGCTGTTTTTTTGCATTTTGAGATACCTTTTGAACTTTTGAGAAAACATGTGCCGGAGCGTTTGGCACTCGATTCTTTTGACGGAGTTTATTTTATATCTGTTGTAGCATTTACGATGCAGAAAATACGCCCGAGATATTTACCATCTCTGTCATTTGTATCCGATTTTCATGAAATCAACGTGCGGACGTATGTTGAAAAAGAAGGAAAAAAAGGCGTCTACTTTATCAATATAGAAGCAGAGAAAATGTTTGCAGTCTGGGTTGCCAGAATGTTGTCGGGACTGCCTTATGAAAAATCCGATATGCAGCGAAAAGAAGGATATTACCGTTCACAGCAACCGGTTAAAAATTTTACTTTTGAAATTGATTTTAAAGTTGGTTCTCCAATTGTCGAAAAAAACGCATTTGATCTCTGGGTTACCGAACGGTATTGTCTGTATCTGGATTTGGATGAAAAATTGTACCGTTATGAAATTCACCACAAAGAATGGGAACTCCGTCAATTGCAGCCTCAAAAAATAAACGTCCGATATGATTTGGGAAATATGGTATTAGAAGAAAATAATATTCATAGTATGCAGTATTCGAAAGGTGTAAAAGTAGTTTCATGGTCCCGAAATAGAATAGCATAAATCATTTAAAAAAATACTTATGAAAATACAATTTGCCTATACCATTCTATATGTAGCCGATGTAGAAAAATCGATTGTTTTTTATGAAAAAGCCTTTGGTTTTGAAAGAAAATTTATAACTCCTGATAAGGATTATGGAGAGTTGCTTACCGGAAATACGTCGATTGCATTTGCGTCTATAACACTTGCATCCGGCAATCTGAAACAAGGCTTTACAGAAAGTAGTTTAGAACAAAAGCCTTTTGCAATCGAATTGGGATTTGTAACTGATGCAGTAGCAGAAACGATACAACAGGCATTGCAATATGGAGCACAGATTGTGGAAGAACCCCAGAAAAAACCATGGGGACAAACAGTTGCTTATATAAGAGATATCGACGGATTTCTCATTGAAATCTGTACAGCTGTCGGATAAAAAGGAAAAGATATGCAAACCATAAAACCGGTTTTTAGAATTTTTGATCATCAGAAAGCGATCGATTTTTACTGTGGCTGGCTTGGATTTGAAGTTGTGGGGGAACACCGTTTTGGTGAAAATTTTCCGCTTTATCTCAGAATTCAGGGGCAGGGTATAGAGATACATTTGTCGGAGCACCATGGCGATTGCTCACCAGGCGCTAAAATACATATTGAAAATGTACCTTCATTAATAAAATATCATGCCGCATTGCTTCAAAAAGACTATAAGTATAACAAGCCCGGTATTCAAAAGGCCTTTTGGGATTCTAAACTTTATCTTGTTGAAGTGATTGACCCGTTTGGAAATAAAATTATTTTTACAGGAAAAGAGTGACCTGAATCTAAAAAAGAGAAAAATGGATATTACAATACATACCGTAAATGAATATAAAATAGCAGAAGTTATCGCAGAGGGAGTGGTTATTGCTTCTCTCGAAGATGCTGTTGATTTGGTTGGAAACCTCTACTACGACAGTTTTGATGCCGTTATCTTGTATCAGAAAAATCTGACACCGTCTTTTTTTGACTTAAAAAATAAACTGGCAGGTGATATTTTACAGAAATTTTCTAACTATCGACTGCGTTTGGCAATAATAGGAAATTTTGATGCTTATACCTCAAGAAGTATTACTGATTTTATTTATGAGAGCAACAAAGGCAGGCAGATCAATTTTGTAGATGCGTTGCCCAAAGCACTGCAGATCGTGTCGGTTTAGCAGAAAAATAAATTAAATAAAAAAAGCGGGATTATCCCGCTTTTCATTTTTTGATTTCGCATTTCACACATTTGTGTTTGGAAAAACAAATGAAAATATGTGATTAAGGTAAGATACTGATGGCATTTTCTACCTGATGGTAAGAAGATGCTGTAATCAAACTACCACTTGGAATGCTGTAAGTTGCATTGTTTCCAATAGCTGTAGATAAGATACTGTAAACATATTGTCCGTTTTGCTCACCAACAAAAATTAAGTGACAATCCAAACCTACCGGTACTAAACCATAGTGCTCTTCAAACACATTACTCGATGGATAAAACATATCAAATCGTGCAAGCATATTTGGTTGGTTTCTTACAGCCAGATATACAGAAGAGTTCGTTTGATCAAATCCGTTAGGTACAATGATTCTGATGCGGGTTTTTGGATCAGGGAACTGTGCAAATTTATCGATATTACACCATCCAAGGCTGCTTGAGTTTTGGATCAATACATCATAGAACCCTCCGGCATTACCTTCACCTCCGAATACAGGACCTGAACCTTCAAAAATCAAGTCATTAGGGTCTGCCAGATTCCATGTGAAATTGTTTGTGTTATTATCCGTTTCTCCATTCCATAAGTTCATTCCATTCGGATCAGCTTCCGAATTTGAAGTCGCAATATTTACTTTTACAGGAGCAATAATTTCTACCTGCTCTCCATTAAATTTAATGTCAATATAGAACTCACCTCCGGAAACCAGTAAATCTTTTTGTTCACTATCTGGTACCTGTCCCATAGTCGGTGTATTGGCAATAGCCATTTGTTCTTTTCTGAAAATCTCAATATAGTCGATTGTAATAGGGCCGTCAATCTCAGCACCATCTTTGGTTACGATGGAGTGAGGTGGAATATGGATCGTAGTACCGTTTCTTAATTTATAAACTGCTCCCTGATCCGGGCTGTAGTGAATAGTACCTCCCTGATTCATCTCAATCAGAGCTTTTTGTCTCATGGAATCAAAGGTTGATCCGATTTTGGCACCATTTGCCAGATTGTTTTCATTTGATGTGCTGTCCGAATCACAAGACATGAATAATGACACCGTCATTAACAAAATTAGAACTTTTTTCATAATAAAGTTTTTAGATATTAGTTAAAGATAAATCAAAATAGAGAAGAGGTAATTTGACATTACTTCATCTGTTTTTTTTGTTGACATGTGTTTCGGGTTTTGTAAAAGTATAAAATATTAACATAAAATAAAATATAAAATGTTAAAATTTATTAATTGAATGCTTTAGTGTTTTTGTTTATAGGTGGTGTTCCTATATTTTATAAGTATAATGAGGATTTCTTCAACTGAATATTTTTTTAATAAAAAGTTAAAAATATATAAAAATGTTATTTTGGTAAATATGAAAAAGTTTGATTGAATTTGAAATTTAAGCAGACAAAATGAGTATTACTATTTTATGTATATTTGAGTACATCCAAAAAAACAGTATATATGAAAATCCCGCACCTGCTTATTCTTTTCCGGCTGTTATTGGCTCCGTTAATTATTTTTTTTGCTTATCAGCTTGGAGATGCTTCCAGAATTCTGATTTTAATATTAATGTTTCTGGGACTTATATCTGATATCTTTGACGGTATTATTGCGAGGAAGCAGCAAATATCAACCGTGGGGTTACGCCGTATGGACAGTCAGGTAGATATGGTATTTTGGCTTGCAATAGGTGTCAGTTGTTTTATACTCAATCCGGAACTCATGAAAATGCATAAAGCCGGTATTATTGCACTGCTTGGTATGGAGGCTCTGTGTTATATAATAAGCTTTATACGATTTGGAAAGGAAACCTGCACTCATGCTTTTCTATCTAAAATATGGGGTATTATATTGTTTATTGCCTGTGTTTCTCTAATCGGATTTGAATATGCAGGACTTCCGATGCAACTCATGATTTATTGGGGAATTTTCTCGCAGCTTGATGTTATTCTTATTGTCTTACTACTGCCTCAATGGCAGAATGACATTCCCAGTTCGTACCATGCCCGACTGATCAGAAAAGGAATTCCTATTAAAAAACACAAGTTGCTGAACGGGTAAGATGAGGTGCCTAAAATTTTTTGAAAAAAAGTACTCAAAACAAACATTTTTTATAACCAAAAATAATAAAGATGGCAAATAATCATCACAAGCAATTGTCTGCTGAGGAAACGACCCAAATTCTCAAAATTTTAAAAGCCCGTTTTAATCAAAACATGAATCGGCATGAAGAAATAAAATGGGCAGCAATACAGAGTAAACTTGAAACAAATACAGAGAAACTTTGGTCATTGAATGAAATGGAGAAAACGGGAGGTGAACCTGATGTTGTCCAATATGATAAAAAGTCGGATACCTATACCTTTATGGATTGTGCTGCTGAAAGCCCGAAAGGGCGCAGAAGTGTTTGCTTTGACCGTGAAGCACTGGATTCCCGAAAAGAGCACAAACCACATAACGATGCTATGAGTATGGCCGCTGCAATGGGGGTGCGGATACTGACAGAACAGGAATATCGTCTATTGCAGTCAACAGGTGAAGTGGATTTAAAAACATCGAGCTGGATAGCAACTCCTGCTGCTATCAGAGAACTTGGAGGAGCTCTTTTTGCAGATCGCAGATACAATACGGTTTTTGTATATCACAACGGAGCTTCTTCTTATTACGCCGCAAGAGGATTTCGCTCAGCACTGGAAATTTAATATGTAAACTAATAGTATGTAATGGAAGCTATCTTTTTTGCCACTCCAAAAGAGTTTAGAGTATGGTTAGAAAACAATCATCTGAAAGAAACAGAATTAGTAGTTGGCTATTATAAAGTCAGTACCAAAAAAGAATCCATGACCTGGTCTGAATCCGTTGATGAAGCCTTGTGTTTCGGATGGATAGACGGGGTGCGGAAATCTATTGACGCAGCGCGTTATTGTATTCGTTTTACACCGAGAAAGAAAAACAGCATCTGGAGTGCTGTCAATATCAAAAAGGTAGAAGAACTTCGGAAAAATGGACGTATGCTGCCACAAGGTGAAAAAGCATTTGCTTTGAGAACAGAAGATAAATCGGGTATATATTCTCATGAAACCGAATCAGTGGCTTTGGCAACACAATATGAAAATCAGTTTAAAAAAAATATATTGGCATGGGATTTTTTTAAGCAACAGCCGCCTTCTTATAGAAAGGTAATGGTACACTGGATTATGTCAGCAAAGCAAGAAAAAACGAGACAGTCAAGATTGGATAAATTGATAATCGAAAGTGAACAGCTCAAAAGAATACGGCTGTTTTAAATAATTAGACTTACTTAAAAGCAGGAAATTAGATTGATAGGGGCGGTCTACAATTTTCAATATAAGATGCAATACTAAAAGTAGCCCTCATTTCAATTCCTTTTTGTATTTTTAATAAAGAGCACAGGAGGTGTTTAATTTTATAGATGAATAATTATGGAAGTTGTTATTGGAACTATTGCGGGAATACTTACTTCAGTTTCAATGATTCCCCAACTGATCAAGGTACTCAAAGAAAAAGAGGTTGAAAATCTTTCCTGGATGATGATTGCTGTTTTACTCACCGGTGTGTCTTTATGGGTTGTATATGGAATCATGAGAGAAGAATGGCCTATTATTATCTCCAATGCATTTTCTGTGATGGTCAATATTACTCTTTTGATTGCTTATTTTCTGTACAAAGAGAAATAAACACTTACTTTTATGATTGAAAGGAAATGCAGAATAAATAAGAATTATTTATTTTAATATTTATTAGAAAAATAAAAGTGGAGATGAAAACAATACCTTACCGGCTTAATGCCACTCTGGACTGGGTAGAAGATTTTGCCATAGCTATGGGAGCAACTATCGAAGGACAACTTGTAAATATAGCAACCGATGAAATGAAAGGGGTTTGTTATTTTTCTCAAATTGATCCTCAGGTTTCTTCTATGATTATGGATATAAAATATGATCAGACGGTTAGTTTTACGCTGAGAAATAATGATGCTTCCTTTTTAGGTCTTTACTTTAATATTACGGATATTGAACTTGATTTTCTCATTGATGGAAATCCTCAGTCTTCAGGTAAATGGAAATATCGTTTTTCTATATTTGACGGTTCGCTTGACAGTGATTTTGCCATTAAGGAAAATTCATCGGTTTATACGCTCTGCATTTTTATAAAAAAGAATTTTCTTATCAATTATCTGGATAAAATGACCGCTTTTAAACCCGGTATCAAAGATTTTTTTGATCCACAGAAAAATACCATCACCCGTATTGACCGTATATCTGAAGAAAGCCTTTCAAGAATATTGGAATTGCGCAGAATTCCATATGACGCACCTTTCTATGACTATATCTATAAAAGCACCGTATATGCCCTGATTGGAGATTGTATCGATCAGTTTTCGCAAGGAAATGCTCCGGTAGTTAGTAAAATGTCCAGTGAAGATGTATACCGCATCAATATTACTATGGAACTATTGCTCCAGTCACTTCATGATGATTTTCCGGGTATTGAACCTCTGGCAAAAATAGCCTTTATGTCTCCCACCAAATATAAAATGCTGTTTAAAAAAATAACAGGATTAAGTGTGAAGTCTTTTTTTATAAAAAATAAAATAGAACTTGCTAAAAATCTCCTTGAAACCGAAGATACGGATGTCAATGAGCTTTCAAGCCGGTTAAACTATCAAAGTGTTTCGTATTTTATAAAAAGATTTAAGGAATATTACGGAATGACCCCCAAAGAATTTGTAAAACAATTACACAGCGTATGAAAAATCAGGAAGAGTTTAAACATGTCTTTTCTCTGACACCTGAATGGCAGGAACTTTTTGTACAGGAGCTCGGAGCAAAACTCGTAGAAAATAAATACCTTTATATGCCTGATGGTACATCGTATAATCCGGCGTCTCTTACCTTACAAATTATTCCGGATGTAATGTCAGTTATTCTCATTGATACCATCGTAACCAATCCGGCAAAGCTCACAAGAATGCCTACAGATGATGATTTATGGATTATTTATTATGATTTGAGTAATAAGATGAATACTCATGTCATCAATGGAATTGCTCATAAGATAGGAATGGATTCAAATCTGGGTTTTGGAATTGTAGATTGCAATATAAAGAGTTCCTATATTGCCCGTATGAATGAGAGTTTCTATTCTTTACGGTTGCTGATAAAAAAAGATTTTTTAAAACAGCTGCTCAACATCAAAGACAGAGAGAGTACACTTACAGATTTGTTTGATGAAAATAAAAATTCAATGTTTTATTATAGTTATATAGACAGTCAGAGTAAGATTGTATTGAGTGCTCTCAAAGAGAGAAAATTGGACAGTGCTTCCTATGAATTTTTTCTTACGGCTGCCTGTTACCGGTTGCTGACTTATTTAGTTGATCGCTTAAATTCTAAAGAATTTGACCGGGTATCCCTCGTGAAAAATGAGGACATTGAAACTATTATCCAAAGCCAGGAATTTTTATTGTCGGATCTTACTAAGCCCTTTATAGGAATCCGGGAACTTGCAGAAAGATCCAATATGTCATTGTCTAAATACAAAGCCATTTATAAACATGTATATGGAACGACTCCTGCAAAGTTTTACAGAAACGAAAGATTGAATCTTGCTAAAGAACTGCTTAATGAAGGAATATATTCTGTAAATGATGTAGCAGAGTTGCTCCATTATGAAAATCCTGCGTATTTTAGAAAAATGTATGAGACCCTTTTGAAGATTAAAAAGTAGCATTTTTTACCATGTTGCTACTTTGCCGGTCTGCTTTTACTGAACTGTATTTTGATAATATAAAAAGAATTATTTTTGATTAAATTCTATGATGTTATCAGAAAAATAAAAAACCATGTACAAAAAACTATACCTCATTCTTTTTTTTATGTCGCTGTATTGTGTTACAGCACAGACGCAAACAGAAATTTACCTTATTGGAACAGTACATAAAAAATCTAAAATACTGACACCTGAAATTCTTTTTGATATTCTGGAACAGATAAAACCGGATGTTATTTTACAAGAGAACGACAGCCAGCAAATCAAAACTTTTTTGGATGACATTGAGCCGGATTCAAACGAACAGAATGCAACGCTTTGGTATTTAAAAAAATATCCGAAAACACTGAATCTGCCTTTTGAATTTGAAGGGCGTAATGAATACAGAAGAAAACACGGTATGGTACCTGCTGATGCGGAAACGATTGATTTACTGGATAGTCTTTATCAGGCAAAACTTTTGAATAAAAAGGAAATGAAAATTTATGCAGATTATTTGAATGCCAATACTGAGCTGAAAGCATACGGTAATAAAACATTTAAGGAGCTCAATTCTGAACAGTTTGACAGTATCAACCGCATACGGCAACATATACAACATAATGAACTGCAAAAAATAACGTCTGAGAATGACTATTTTGCAAAACGGTTTGTTGTAAAACCCGACGGTAAAAAAATATCCTACAGAGACGGTTACAGGCTTTGGTGTAATTTCTGGGATTTACGAAATAATTCTATGGCCATTAATATCATCCGTACTGCTAATGAAAATTATGGTAAGCGTATTGTTGTATTGACCGGCGTACAGCATAAATATTATATAAAGGAATTGTTGAAAAAATATGAAGATGGTAGTTATACAGTTGTAGATTATTTTAAATAGTGTATCTCGAAATTTGTCTTTTTTAAAATATAATAAACAGATGAGCCCATAATTGGGCTCATTATTCTTTTAATGCGGTTCAAATTTCTAAGGTCAATTACTATCGTTACTATTTTACTTTCTGAAAATATATTTATTTATTATTAAGCAACTCACAGCAATCAATAAAGAAATAGCTGCCGTAATCCACAGCATATTTTCAATATAATAATACCTTGTAAGAAGAAAACGGATGCAAAATGCTGCTACCAAACTACAAACCGCTATTATTCTGCAATATTTAATCAGAGTATTCATAATTATAAAACAAAATAATACAGCACCCAAGACGAAATTACAAATGTTAAAATGATTGCTAAGATATCAACATAAAACCAGACATTTTTACTTTTTCGGGTTTTGTATAGCTTATAAGAGTTTCTAACCTGAAATAAGAATAAAAAACAAGATGAATAGTAAAATAAGTATTTTAGGCATATTTGGAATTCATTTATTAACATTACTTATCGGTTACATCTTTTAAGATGCCATTATCAATACAAAATTGTAAATATTTCTTTGCTAATTCGTCATTATCAACGTTCAGGCTATCCTTTAAAGAAAAATCAATCGAATAATTCATTAACGGTTCTTTAATAAACAGATTTTTTACTTTATTAGATGACTTATTGTTTTGAAGTGCCTTGTATAAAGATAAGGGAGTATAATTTTGAGCTTTAAAGGAATTATCGGTTAGTATTAATGATTCATTTTTTGGATAGAGGTTAAATTCTTTTTTCCAGACTACATGTATTGCATCATTTTCTATTCTTTTTTCAGAAAAATCAGTTTTATACATGATAGAAAAATAGCTGAAACTAAGCATAACTAAATTAAAGAGAGCATGTAAAAGCATGGCTCTTTTGAGATTGAAATTGATTACAACCCATAATAGGATGGCTCCTAATCCCAGCTGAAAAAGGATTATATAGAAAGCAGACAATGATGTAAAATCGGATACCTGATAGTGGATGGTACCAAAAAGGAGAATCGAGAAAAAGAAAATCAGATTATTTTCCTTTCCGTTGTTGAGTAATATAAATGTAAGGATAGCAAGGAAAAGAATAAGATTTATAAAGTTAAAAGAAATGAGTACATATACAAGCAATAGAATAAGGGAGGGTATTTGTATTTTTTTAGTACGGGTAAAATATCCTCTGAAAGCGAGCTCTTCAAAAACAGGGGCTATAATTATTGAAAAAAACAACAGTGTAATAAAGTTGGTTTCCATGTTTAATCTTGAGTGGTAGTATTCTGTTTTTGTAGACCATAACACAACTAATCCTAATAGAACAGCTACTATACCACTGTATAAAATCCAGTTTTTGTTTTTATTTTTCATGATATTATAAAAATTTCTTTATTATGTTTATTGTTTGACTTTGTGGTAGAAACAGTATCAATATTTTATTAATGCCGAAAGGAATATCGGTAAAGTTATTGTCCGATTTGAGTTACCTGAACCGAACTTATTAAAGGTATTTAAATACTAAGTTATGACGTAATCTGGTAGAAGTAAGTTAGAAAAGTTCATTAAAGAATAAATAAACTTTAGTAACTGTTTGATTGTAAATATAATAATAAAAAATGTTACGGTTGCTATCCTAAAATGTAGAATTTAAAGTGATAATATTATTTTAACATTTGTGTAGTATCCAACTATAAATACAGTTCTAAGATAATATAATTGCGAAATTCATTTAACCGCAATCTAATTTCAAATATCCAAAATTTTACCAAAAGTAAATTAATAAAAAACCCTTTAAACTATCTTAAAGAGGTTGTTATTTTTAATAACATGAATTAATTAAGAGCAAGTTATAAAGCTCGAATTACTTTCTTTGAGCAGATGAACTAAGTATTGAGCGTGAAGTTATAAGATGGAAGAAAGGTATACCAATTAAATAAAATATAAATAATTATAGGGATTCGTTTTGTTACCACATTTTGATATAGTCTGACTTCAACAGTTGTGTTTTACTTTCATTTTTTTCGAATGGTTTTATAAACCTTGTTCGAAAAATAAATTGATTGGTGATTTAGTTCAACTATTTTTTGGCTAAACTCCACCCCTAATAAAGAATTCTATACAATCAAAATCAAATTTTTCCGTCGATTGGTCTGCTGTTACGTTTTTATACAGCAATCGACTCAATCTGTGCTGAAATCAACAGTATTAAATCTTCCGTTGTAGCTGAGTACATATTTATTTGTTGATCATTAAGGTTATATACTTTTTCATTTGCAATACTTCAATCTTCTTACTGTAGGTATTTTTCTTGATAATTATTACTCATTTTTAATTTATTATAATATATACTTAATATTTTTTAGCACACCAAATTTTTAATATTTTTTCGTTGTTTTATTTTAACAGTAATTACATCCAATAAAAAGCCGTTTAAAACATATTTAAACGGCTAGACTATTGCTCTTACTTAGACATTGTCTGATAAAACGAATGACATCAGTTCGCAATGGTGATTTAAAATGTACTACATATAATAATCGATAACCAAATCAGCAGTTGTATTCAAGGTTAACTGACTTTTGGAAAAGCTATTTTTCTGATCTTAGTCAATTATAAATAGCTTTTTTTAAATATTATTTCTTTTATTTACAATTAAAAATACATACATCGCTAGAAAACCAACCTCCTTCTTGTATCTGGATGGATGGTTTTCCTCCAGATTTTTCGCAAGCCCGAGCCACACTTTCAATGGATTTTCTACAAGCCGTAGAGAAACTGTCGCCATCATTACCACTAATGAGATCTAATATTAATGAGATTATTACTCTAACAGGTGCTATCCAACTCTTTTTAGAAGCTACTAAATACTCCAATTCATCTTTTTTAGGAAAATTTATTAGTTCAAATGAATTCTTAAAAAGGGTTGTGTTTCCATCTACAGTAAGTTCAATATAGGCTGTTGTTAAATCATCATATATTAGTCTTATTTTTTCTGAAGAAGAATCATTTTCTATAATAAAGCCATAATCTACTAAGTTAATTTTAAAATTTTCAGTACCTTCTATGGGCAGATTATAATTAGGTATTCCATTAGTTGTCTTGGAAAAAATATTACCGTCATAAGTGTATTCAACATCCCCAGATTTAATCTTTAGGGGGGCGGTTTCTTCTTTAAGAAGAGTTGTTGTGTTTTGTTCTTTTGATTGTTTGTCTACTTCAGCATCATTACTACAAGCATAAACACTTAATAATACAAAAGCAGTTCCTAGAAATGCTAATGTAAGAAATTTAATTTTTTTCATAATTTTAAAGTATTTTACAGTTTTTTGTCAACTGTGGTTATAAATTTTCTTACAGGTATACCGCTGTAATCGGTTTTATGGTTTGTTTTTAGCTATAGAACAATAGTATGGTAAATAATCTAAAATTTAAAAGCACTAGCTTTGAATTAGTGAGATAATGATTAAACCTTATCTACGATGATAATGCAATTCAAATACTTAATTTGGTAGAAGTAAGTTAGAAAAATTCATTAAAGAATAAATAAACTTTAGTAACTATCTGATGGTAAATCTAATAATAAAAAATATAACAACCGCTACACTAAAGTGTAGAATTTAATCGGTAATGTCGTTTTAACTTTTTCAAAAGTATAATGTAAGATACAACTATAAATACAGTTCTAAGATAAGAACATGGTTATAGGTTCTTATTTTTATGTTGTAAATGAATGATTATTAATTAATTAATGATTGGTTTTTATTCAGTTAATATTGGTTCGCTTAATTTGTAAATAAACAAAAAATAGAATTATTATGAAGTTTAATTACATTTTAGCGGTTGTATCGTTTGCACTGTTCGGGCAGGTGAAGGCTCAGAATCTGGTAGAAAACGGAGGTTTTGAAAGCTGGATCAGCGATACAGAACCAGAGGCATTCGGCCCGTTTACGACAGGAACTCTTTCTGTAAATAATTTTCTTACCAAAGAAGCTGTCATTAAAAAATCAGGAAATTTTTCTGCGAGACATACCTCTCAGGATGGAACTCAAACCATTGGAGGCGAATTGGTTGAGGTAACCGGAGGACAAACCTATGTGATCAGCTATTGGTTTCTGGATAATGATCCGAAAGCGACAACGCGTACATGGTCTAACTGGATGAGTGGCACTACAGCGCTTACAGATCCGAATAATCCGGAACATCATATGGCTGTACTGCATCAAACTTCATTTTCTGAAGACAGTCCGGAATGGAAAAAGGTTGAACATATACTTACAGCTCCTTCTACAGCTACTCATTTGAGATTACAGGCAAGAACATACAGAGGTTCTGCTTCACAGGTAGGAGGTTATATTTATTATGACGATTTTTCTGTAGTGGTTGCTGATGCTGCTTCTATTGAAAAAAATGGAATTGATGGATTGAAAGTGTATCCGAATCCGGTCTTATCTACGGACAGACTTTATATTTCTTCTAAAGAAAATCGGGCAAAAGAGATTGTTTTTTACGATCTTTTAGGCAAAAAGGTGTTAGAAACAACCTTACCTCAGGATGATTTTATAAATATCAGTATGCTGAGTAAGGGCGTTTACACGCTTAAAATAGCAGAAAACAATAAGACATCAGTCAGAAAAATAATCATTAAATAATTACCCTGCGTATATTTTGATCAGAGAATCCATGTGTTCAGATTTTTTATAAAATCGATAAGTAACACAAACATATTGTCATTTCTGATTTTTTCTACTTTAATTCTTTCTGAATTACACTTTATGTGATGATAGGGAATCAAAGGTCAAAATGTATCACCTTTAAAATAGTTTATTTTCATTGTTTGTGTTTTTTTGTTGGGAGGTGTTTTAAAGCATCTCCCTACTTTACATACGCAAATTCAAAAAACCTACTACTATGAGATTAAAAATAACCCAATTTTTTCTTTGGGCGTGTATAGCATCCGGCTATGCTCAAATTCCGGAATATTACAGTTCCATTGATTTTACCGCCTCAGCAACGGGATTAAAAAACCAGTTGTCTGAACTTATTCAGAATACCCACACTACTCAGCTCAACTATACACCTGATGTATGGAATTTGCTTAAAACTTCTGATCTGGAGAACCCGGGGTCCTCAAAAATGCTTTTGATTTACGGATATAATGATACCGATGCTAATGCCAGTACTGATCGTACGCGTGATAAAAACCTCAGCTGTCACACTTCTGATTGTAATGGCTTGTGGGTAAGAGAACACGTTTTTCCACGATCATTGGGTACCCCTAATCTCGGATTTGAAAATGCAGGTTCTGATGCACATAACCTGAGACCGATTGATAATCAGATGAACAATTCACGCAGTAACCGTAAATTCGCATCCGGTAGCGGAAACGCAGCAATAGTAGCGAACGGTAACTTTTATCCCGGAGATGAATGGAAAGGAGATATTGCCCGTATGATGATGTATATGTATCTGCGTTATCCGAATCAATGCCCGGCAACTGTTATAGGAACCGGAAGCATTACCTATAGCAGTTTTAATGATATGCCCGATATATTTCTGGAATGGAACCAGCAGGATCCCGTAAGTGCATTAGAAAGAAAAAGAAATGACGTAATACAGGTTTTCCAGGGTAACCGCAATCCATTTATAGATAATCCGTATCTCGCTACATTGATATGGAACGGTCCTGAGGCAGAAAATACCTGGACAGCGCTGAGTATCGAAAAAGTTGAGATCGCCCAATGGCAAATCTATCCTACAGTAACTACAGATAAAGTCTATATAAAATATGAAACCCAAAACATACCGGATCAATATCAGTATCAATTGTATAATATGCACGGACAGTTAGTAATTGATGGGGCTACATCTTCTGAAATAGATGTAAGTGCTTATACACCGGGTATTTATATTCTAAAGATTCAGGCTGACAACGCTGTTAAAACTGTAAGAATAATAAAGAAATAAATGGAGGCTAAAGTTTCCGAAATTCAAATTCATTGTTAGGTTAATGTCCGTCTCTATGACGGACATTCTGTTATTTCATGGTTTTTACATTAACTGAAAATTAACAAATTTTGATTTGTATAAAGACAATAGATTAAGATAAAATAACGCAAATCCGTTTCATATATTGACTTTTTATTCATTGTTATGGTGTTTTTTGTGTTTTTTAATATTGATGAATACTTATTCTTAAAATTGCATTTAGCTAAACTACAGGAGATAATTTTGGTAGAGAAAAAGAAACCCTGCAGGTACTCTTTCTAAAACCAAAACCATTAACCTAAAAATTAGTATTCATTATGTCAAAAAAACGATTCTTTCAAGTATTGTTTCTTGCCGGAGCATCTTTCCTTTCTTTTGGAGGAATACAGACGATGTCCGGTTTGGAACGAACGGCAGATGTACATTCATCAGCTGAGTTAACAAATTCAGATCCGGCTATGGCTGCTCCGTATGAGTATATGCCGCATTTCTCTAAACAACTGTTTGCGGATAGTTGTGAAAGTGGAGAGACTTTTTCTAACATAGGCAGCAGCCAGACCAATTATACCCTTAGAACCTGGAACGGTGACAACGGAATTAGCTGGTCTGCTACAGATGCCCGTACTGATCAGAATTTAAACGGGAGAGCTATAACGTTGCGTTCCGGAATTTTGAAAAATACACTGGCTATTCCGGGAGGAATGCAGAAACTGACGTTTAAATATAAAAGAGTATTTACAGGAAACTCTACTTTGCGTGTATTCGTAAACGGAGTTGAAAAAAGTACTATTATTGTTTCTTCTGAAACAGAACAAACGGCTGTTATTAACGATATTAACACAGAAGGTAATATTCTTTTGGAATTGAGAAACAGTGGTAACCGTGTTATTATTGACGATATACAATGGACATGTTTTGGCGATGTTACTCCGAAACCACAATTACAGTTAGTGGACAGTAACAATACAAATGTGGACTGTGGAATTTTTACTATGAATTACGGAAACACTGCAGTAGGTACAAGTCAGGAAGCTATCTTTACGATAAAAAATACCGGAACGGCACCGTTAAATGTAGATTCTCTATCTATAGTAGGTGCGAATGCAGCTGATTTTACCGTTGTTTCACCGGCTTCTTCGTTTGTAGTAGCGCCTCAGGGCGGTTCAAATATCGTATTGGTACGTTTCAATAACCTTACAGCGGGTAATAAAACAGCTCTACTTAACATTCACAGTAATACAGAAGAATGTAATATATTTTTAGTAGGAACAGGTGTTGAGCCATGTACAGCTCCAGTAGATACACCCGTTATTTCTTTTGTAAATAACAATGCACTTTTTGCTGATGTTCAGATAACCGGAGTTACGGCAAGCGGTTATCTGGCAGTTATGGCTCCAACCAACTTATTAGCACAGACTCCTGCAAATGGTACTACTTATACGACAGGTAGTTCTTTTGGTGAAGGTACTGTAGTGTATAATGGATCTGATGCTAATTTTTCGGTATCCTTAATCGATTATGAAGATAATCCTTATTTGTTTGTATTTCCATATAACGCAGAAAACTGTACAGAAGGTCCTGCTTATGTTGAATTTGCAAGGGGAGAAGAAGTTACATTGGCTTGTACAGCAGGTTTAGAGTCTTTTGATGCTATTGATACTACCAGTGCAGGAACGTATCGCACAAGAAACTGGACCGGATTAGGAGGTATTTCCTGGACAGCAACAGACTCAAGAGCGGATCAGGAGTTAATGGGAACTGCTGTAACTTTGCGTGCAGGAAGTATCAAAAACAATACGCCTGTTTCAGGAATTGGTACTTTAGTATTTAACTATAAGAGAGTATTTAACGGAAGCTCAGTAATCAAAATATTGATCAACGGTTCAGAATATGATGCTGTAGATGTAGATTCAGATATCGCTCAGACCTTTGCAACTGTTATCAATGTTCCGGGTAATGCCAACAATACTATAGAAATTGTAAACACCAGCAGCAGCGGAGGAAGAGTAGTTATAGATAATCTTTCTTGGACGTGTTATGAAGCACCGACCCAACCGGTAGCATTACAATTATATGATGCACAGGACAACGCTCAGCCATGTGGAAGCTATACTCTTGATTTTGGAACTACAACTGAAGGTTCCGGGAACAGTGTGATAAAAACATTCAAAATTAAAAATGAAGGAATATCTGAAGATCTGGTCATCAATAGTATTACTGTAAATGACACTTTAAGCTATGAAATTGAAACAGCAGGTCTTGCTCCAATTGCACCAAACGGAGAATTGCTGGTAACAGTAAAATTTGTTGGAACAGCTACACTTCAGGATGTAGTAACCATTGATAGTAATGCGGGAACATGTACTTTGATGTTAGAAGCAAAAGTTGCAAAAGCATGTAGTACCCCAACAGCAGTGGCAACAATTGAAGTTCCTCAGAATACAGTTACTCAGACAGGAGCTGTTGCTACTATTGACGCTGGTTCTGAAGTTGCAGATCGTTATCTGGTATTGAGAAGTACTTCTGCAATAACGGTACATCCTCAAACGAATGAGTCGTATACAGTAGGTGATCTTATCGGAAGTGCAGTAGTGGTGTACGAAGGTAACCTTGGCACCTTTACAATGACAGATCTTACAGCGGGTACTTTATATCATGTAGCCGTATTCCCTTACAACAATACAGACTGTAGCGGTCCGGTATATGCAGAAACTGCTGCTACTGAATCTTTCGAAACTCCTGCTGCAATGGATTGTGGTATTGTAGAGACATTTACTAATATGGGAAGTTCTCAAACCAACTATACAACCAGAACCTGGACAGGAGATAATCAGGTATCATGGCAGGCTACTCAGGCACGTACAGATCAAACGTTAAACGGTCCGGCAATTGCCTTGAGAAGTACTGGAAAAATTAGTACTGTTATCCCTGCTACTCAGTTAACAGATGGTGTATTGACATTTAATTACAAACGTGTATTTACAGGAAACTCAACTGTAAAAGTTTATATCAACGGCACAGCTATGGGTAGCAGCATCAATGTGTCTTCTGAGACAGCTCAGGAAGCATCAGTAAATGTAATGTTACCTACAGGAGCGACAGAAATTCTTTTAGAAATAGAAGTTTCAGGAAACAGAGTCATCATTGATGACATTAAATGGACCTGTAGAGCAGCTCGTGAAACAAAATCGATGCCTACAGATAACACGGCAGTTCCTGCAATTGTAAAAGAGGTGAATGTATATCCAAATCCAAATAACGGAAACTTCCGTATTGATTTTGGAAATGCTGAAAGCAATGCGTATGTAGAAATATATAACGCACTTGGAAAAAGAGTTTTAGCTGCTTCTGTTACATCTGATCAAACTATTGATTTAGGAAATGTGGCAAAAGGAATTTATCTGATCAAAATTGAATCAGGAAATACGGTAACACAACAAAAAATGATTGTTAAATAATACGATACAACGTATATATTAACGGGCTCCGGATATTATCCGGAGCTTTTTTATAACTACTTTCTATGCAACAGTTGTAAAAGGGATGTTATAATCCCAATTCTTTTTTGTAAAGAGTATCCATTCGGCTCCTCTTTATGTGACTGTGTTTTGTTTTACAATTATTTAATAATTAGTGTATTATGTCTTAATGTACTATACATTTTATAAAACTAATTTTACCTGCCTCAAATATTCTAAAACTAAAAAATGAAAAAAAATACAATTACTATTCCATTGCTTTCTTTGTTGTTTTCGCTTATTATTCTGGCAGTAACAACAATGTCTGGCAAAGAAAAAAGCTTGAATGTTTCTGAACTAAAACAGCCTTTTGAAAAATCGCCGTCTTATCATCATACTGCTAATAAGAAAGATCAAACTGCAGATTCAGATTACATTTTGTCTATGGTACCCGCATCAGGTCCTGAAAAAACAAAAGTTATCATTTACGGAAGAGGATTTTATACCCTAATAACAGCTGTTACATTTAATAATCATGCTATAGCGTTTACAGTATTGTCTGATACAGAAATTCAGGTGGAGGTCCCTGAAAATTCAGTAAGTGGAGTCTTTACTGTAATATCATCAGGTGATACCTTCAGTACTTCGGTTTTTAATGTAATGTCAAGCGATTGTTCCGGATCTGTTTTAGGAACAGATTTGTACATATCAGAGCTATATGACCACGTACCCGGAAGTTATGGTGTTATAGAATTATATAATCCAACGGGTAATGTTATCAATTTTAACGGACAATATGTGCTTGAAAGAGCAGGTGATATTGGTGGCCCGGCAAGTTATACGCTGGTATTGACGGGTTCAGTCGGACCGGAATCTACCTATTTGGTGTTGAGTAGTCAGGGGTCTGCTCCCGGATGTAATGTACCTATCAATGCGAATATGGGTTCGGGAATCAATTCTAATGATGAATTTAAACTTCGAAAAAACGGTACGCTGATAGATATTGCCAGAGCTCCCAATTACAACGGATATACCGTTATCAGAAAACCTAATGCATCGGCACCGACAAGCAATTATAATAATGCTGACTGGAACAGCACCTCTAATTTCAGTTGTGCAAATTTAGGTAATCATGTGGTCGTTTCTGTTGTTACCCAAAGTATTCTTACGCAGCCTGTAAATGCTACTGTTTGTAAAAATAATACGGCTGTTTTTAATGTATCTGTAACCAATGCTGCAAGCGCTGTTTATCAATGGAAGATGTCTGATGCAAGCGGACTCTGGGTAAATGTTCCAGAAGGAGCCGTTTATTCCGGAACCAATACAGCATCTTTGTCGGTTCTTACTAATGATATAGCTACAGGGATACAATTTTATTGCGAAATTACTTATCCAACCTGTACTTTAACCTCCCAAACAGTGCAGCTCACGATAACGCCTCTGCCAGAGGTAACCTTTGACATTACAAATCCGGATTGTGACACAGCGACAGGGCAGATCACCATTACACCTGTCAGCGGAAGTGGATTTTTATACAGTATCAATGATATCGATTTTCAGACCGACCCCTATTTCAACAACCTGTTGCCCGGATCTTATACCCTTACCGTAAAAAGCACCGGTAACTGTAGCAGCAATTTTCCTTTTATTATTACTCCTTCTCCGGATGTACCGCCGATAGCTGAGGTACAGATTATGCATCCGGGCTGTGAAGATACAACCGGAGGATTTATAATCATCAGTCCTGTTGGTTCCGGATTTACTTATAGTCTGGATGGTATTACTTTTCAGGACAGTACTGAGTTTGAAAATGTAGCCCCCGGAGATTATACGCTGATTGTAAAACAAGGGGCTTGTACTTCTGACAAAAACATCAGCATCCATCCGGTGCCTGTACAACCGTCAGTTCCGGTTGTGACGATAACACAGCCTGACTGCGGGCAGTCTGTAGGCAGTTTACAGATAAATACTCCTGCAGGAAATGAATTTACCTATAGTATCAATGGAGTTGATTATCAAAATGTTCCTTTGTTTTCTGATCTTTCCCCGGGCAGTTATTCTGTTACAGTAAGAAATGAAGAAGGATGTATATCTCCAATAACCCAGGCAACCATCAATGAACCTCCGGCTATACCTTTACCACCTGTTATAGAGGTACAGCAACCAGATTGTGAGTCTGCTACAGCCAGTCTTTTTATCAGCGCTCCCCAAGGTAGCGGATGGACTTATAGTATTAACGGTACTGATTATCAAAACAGTCCTGTTTTCTCAGCACTTCCAACAGGAACTTATAATGTAACGGTAAAAAACAATGAGGGATGTGTGTCTTCCGAAGTACAGATTGTTGTAAATCCTGCACCTGCTACACCTGATCAGCCAACAGTAAAGGTAACACATTCTACATGCATACAATCAGGAAGTATAGAGGTTATAGCTACTTTAGCTGACGGATGGCAATACAGTATCAACGGAGTTGATTATCAGAATCAGCCTTTATTTGATAATCTTAGCTCCGGAAACTATTATGTATGGGTAAGAAATATACATGGGTGTATTTCCAGATCTGAAAATATTATAGTAAATGTGCCGGATTCCATTGCTGAACCATCTGTAGCTCTGGTACAGCCAAACTGTTCTACTGCTACAGGTTCAATCAATATAACCATGCCTTTGGGATCTGGTTTGGAGTATAGCATTGACGGACTCACATTTCAAAGCAGTCCGCTGTTTACGAATGTGAATCCGGGTACATATCAAGTATATGTAAGAGATAAAAACGGATGCAGTGCTTCTTCTACCGTAACAATCGATGCGATAACAACATTAACACTTACGGGTTGGCAGGGATGTGTAGAAGACCGACAGGAAAAAAACTACATTTTAGAAGCAATACCTATGGAGGCAGCTATTGATTCTGCTGCTATGCAATGGATATGGAAAAATGCTGAAGGTGCAATTATTGATGAGAGTAGTAGTCGTTTCAACATAACAGATTATGTTAATAAACGTGGAATTAAAGATTCTGAATTTCCACTTCGGTTTACCGTTACTGTAAGTAATAAAAGTGGTTGTGAGCAGAAAATCAATTTTACCGTAGAAAGTATTTTTTGCAGTATCCCAAAAGGAATTTCACCCAATAACGACGGATATAATGACAACTTTAATCTCATTGGTTTGAATGTCAGCAGACTTGTAATCTACAACAGAAATGGGACGGAAGTTTACAGCAAGAGCGATTACAGAAACGAATGGTACGGTCAGACTCACAATGGAAGTGATCTGCCAACAGGAACTTATTTCTATGTAATTACTCCTGGAACCGGTAAAAGCCAGTCGGGGTGGGTTTATCTGACAAGAGAAATTCAATAGTAAAAAAAAATAAAAACTCCCGAACAATTCGGGAGTTTTTTGCTTTTAATTACTTATTTGATGATTATATAACTTTTAAGTTATTTAAAGTTAATGTGTTATGTTTTAGCCTGCTCTATAGAAATGATAAATTAGCCCCCAGCACATTTTATTAAAAAGTACATGACTTTTCGAAAAAATAATAATCTTAGCAGCCTTTTTAAAGCGCTCTTTTTCTTACTCGTATTAGGTCTTACTGATGCTAATGCCCAGATATACAAACATGATTTCGGGATAGCACCTATAAATACACATCCCTATCTTATAACTCCTGCTATAACAGATCCCAATCTTTCGGGGTCATCATGGTCCAATAGTACCGGATCGTGGTCAGGCGGTACAGGAAGCAGTGGTCAGGCACTAACGCTATTCAACACTTCGGGAACTACGACTGTTACCTTAACCTTTAACATAGCGAACAGTTATGAAGTAACCGTATCTTCTTTTAGCTTTTGGGCACAGCGCAGTAATTCCGGACCGCAAAACTGGAGTATGTCTATCAATGGCAATATTGTAGGATCAGGAGCAATAGCTACTTCGGGTACATCCACAGGAAACTTAACAGTTGCTGCACCTGTTCAGGGATTAACTAATACGGTAACAATTGTGCTTACCCTTACAAATGCTTCGGGAAATGGTAATTTTCGTTTAGATGATTTTACCCTTAATGGAACTGTACTAACAAATTGTAATACCGTAAGTATAAATTCTTTTTTTCCGGAGTCGGGACCACAAAACACTATGGTTACGATTAACGGAACTGGATTTACCAATGCTTCAGCGGTAAAATTCGGAGGAATTTCATCCGCTAATTTCCAGGTAATATCCGATACACAGATAAATGCTGTTGTTCCTGCTGTGAACACTACATCTGTTATCTCTGTGACAGGCAGTGATGGTTGTAATGCTTATTCGTCAAACAGTTTTGCGCTTATGCGAAACAATTGTGTTTCCAGTTCAGAAATATATATATCCGAATTATATGATCATAATGTCGGAAGTTATGGAATGATCGAATTATACAATCCTACAGCAGAGGTCATAAACTTTAACGGAGCTTATGAATTACAGCGTGCAGGTGATATTGGCGGAGCTCCGAGTTATACCTTAGTTTTGTCAGGTTCAGTAAATCCCGGATCTACTTATCTTGTAAGAAGTTACGGATCGGGTGTCATTCCATGTACCATTCCTGAAGATGCCAATATGGGGCAGGGAATTAATGCCAATGATGAATTTAAATTACTCAAAAACGGTGTTGTTATAGATATCTCAAGAGCCCCTAATAATGTGGGATATACAGTAATCAGGCAACCGGATGCAGTGGCTCCTTCCACCAGCTATTTGCTTGCCGACTGGAGTTTCAATGCTCAGAATTGCAGTGATTTAGGTTCACATACAACAGCACCTCAGCCTACGCCAATCGTTACACAACCACTTTCTCAGAATATTTGTGAAAATGCTTCCGCGACTTTTACCATAGGAATGGATTCCGGAACAGGATATACCTACCAGTGGAAAAGATTACAAAGCAATGGTCAGTGGATCAATGTCATCAATGATACCTTTTATTCAGGAGCTACAACAGCCTCATTACTTATAAATCAGGTTCCATTGACTTATCATAATAATCAATATTATTGTGAAATTATGCTTTCGGGCTGTGTGATTAAAAGTCATGCAGTACAACTCAGCATAATACCAAAACCCGGAACTGTTGAAGTTTCACTTATACAGCCAGGCTGTGAGATAGAAACTGGCAGTATACAGGTTATAGCTCCTTTGGGAACTGATCTTAGTTATTCAGTTGATGGTATCAATTTTCAGAGTTCACCACTTTTTGAAAACCTTCCTGAAGGATCCTACACCGTTACAGTTCGGAATAGTGCATTATGTACTTCTGTTTCATCATCGATATCTCTTGTAAATAGTCCGCAATTGCCGGACAATCCCGTGGCTGTGATCACCCAGCCGGATTGTGAACAGCCAACGGGAATCCTTACAGTCAACACTCCTTTGGGAGCAGCATATACCTATAGTATCGATGGAGTAAATTTTCAGGCCAACCCGGTATTTAGCAACCTTACTTCAGGAAATTATACCGTAACAGTAAAAAATACCAACGGCTGTACGGCAACGGGTATTTTCACAGTAAACCCTACACCAAATCTGCCGGAAGCTCCCCAAGTAAATACCACACAGCCCGATTGCGAAACACCTTTCGGAACCATATCTGTAACAGCACCTCTTACTTCGGGACTTACCTATAGCATCAACGGAGTCGATTATCAAAGCGAAACAGACTTTTTAAGTCTGGCGCCGGGAAATTATAATGTAACTGTAAAAAATGAACAAGGCTGTGTTTCAACAGCTACAGAAGTACTCATTAATCCTGCTACAGGTACTCCTGATGCAGCTACAGTGATTCTACAACAACCGGATTGTAATGCTGTTTATGGAGTGGTAACGGTAAATGCTCCATTGGGATCCCAGTTTACCTACAGTATTGACGGAATCAGTTTTCAATCAGATACCGTTTTCAATAATGTACTGCCTGGAAACTATAACATCTTTGTGAAAGAAGGATCATGCCAGTCTGTGAGTGCTGCTTTTACAGTTAATATACCTCCAAACAAACCATTGCCTATACTGGAAGATCAGATTCTTTGTCTGGACGAACTAACAGGAAAACCAAGAGTTCCGGCATTTTTTGATACCGGGCTCAATGCAGCGACTTACCTATATAAGTGGTACAGAAACGGCATCTTGCTGCCGGATAATACAAGTATCTTACAGATAGAAGCAGCAGGTACTTACAAAGTAGAAGTAACGGATTCTGTTACGGGATGTACAGGAACAGCAACGGCACAGACAATCGTTTCTCCTGCTATTGATGCCACGGTAACGGTTACCGGAGAGTTCGGAGAAACGCAGACCATCTATGTACAGGTTCAATTGAGTGGATTAGCGGCGTATGAGTATAGTATTGATGGAGTACACTTTCAGAACAGTCCTTATTTTATTGGAAATTATGAAGGAGAATATACCATTCTTGTCAGAGATAAATTAGGATGTTCCGAAAAACGCATTCCCGTTTTTGTACTCAACTATCCCCGCTTTTTTACTCCGGACGGAGATGGAATAAACGATACATGGAACATTAAAGGACTGAGAAGACATACGGAAGCTGAGATTTACATTTTTGACAGATACGGAAAACTGATATCCTTTATAAAACCAAATGGTGCAGGGTGGGATGGTGAATTTAACGGAAAACCAATGCCGTCAAGTGATTATTGGTTTAAGTTATTATATCTGAGTGACGGTGTAAAAAAAGAATTCAGGGCCCATTTTACCCTAAAAAGATAATAAATGAATTTTCTACTAATCAATAAAACAAAAGTATTACTACGATGAAACAAAAAAACAATTTTACAGTTTCTTTATCGAAAATGATATTGTTGGTATTTCTATTCTTTTTTGCTTCCCATGCAGAAGGACAAATTTTGGGTTGGAATGCTACAAATGTATCCGGTTTCGGACCGAGTCCATGGGCGGCTCAGACGGTTAACCCCAACGTCACTGCCTCTGGCTTGTTCAGAGGATCGTCTATTGGAGTAGGTGGTAGTGGCGCATCAGGTGCATGGGGAGGTTCACAAGGATGGAACTCAAATGGAGCAACTGCAGACAACAGCAGTTTTTATTTTACCGTACAGGCAAAAACAGGCTATAAAATCAGTTTATCAAATGTTACCTCTGCCACCAGACGTTCTGCAGCCGGACCTTCAGGATATACACTTTACTATTCTGTAGATGGTGGAGCTTTTATAGAAGCAGGGAGCACTAATACTACTTCAACATCAGGAACTACCGGAACAGCAAATACCATCAGTTTATCGGGTATTACAGCTCTGCAGAATGTTCCGGAAGGTAAAGTAATAAAATTCAGAATCAATCCTACAGGTAGTACCACAGGAACCTATTATTTAACCGGAGGATCAAATGCACTAAGGCTGAATGGAACAGTTGAGGTATCATCTGTAGATTGTTCACAGACTCCGGTTCCTCAGGCATCTTCACAGGTTTTTTGTACTTCAGCTACAGTTGCTGATCTGACAGCAACCGGGCAAAATCTTAAATGGTATGCCACACAGACAGGAACTGCTGTTTTGTCAACTGCTACTGCTTTAACAACCGGTACTTATTATGTATCTCAAACTGTTGATACGTGTGAGAGTAACCGCACTGCTGTAAATGTAACAATTAATACAACTGCTGCGCCAACTGCTTCTGATCAGTTATTCTGTACTTCAGCAACAGTTGCTGATCTGACAGCAACCGGACAGAATCTGAAATGGTACGCTTCGCAGTCAGGTACTGCTGTTTTAGCAGATACAACTTTATTATCAACCGGTACTTATTATGTTTCTCAAACTGTTGATATGTGTGAGAGTAGCCGTACTGCAGTAACCGTAACCATTCATACAACCGCTGTGCCAACAGCATCGGCTCAGACAATGTGCAGTACAGCTACTGTTGCAGATTTACAGGCCACGGGTCAAAACCTCAAATGGTATGCAAATGCAACTGATACAGTTGCATTAAATCAGGACGTTTTACTGACAGAAAATACGTATTACGTTTCGCAGACCGTAAACGGATGTGAGAGTGAGCGTCAGAGTGTAAATGTAACACTTCAGACCGTTGCCTTGCCATTGGCTTCAGATCAGAATTTATGTGGTAGTTCAGTAATTGCTGATCTGCAGGTAACAGGAGATAATATCAAATGGTATGCTTCTGCAACAAGCATAGACATTTTACAGCCAGAAACACTCTTGTCTGATGGCACCTATTATGTGTCACAAACGATTAACGGTTGTGAAAGTGCCCGCAGAGCAGTAGTGGTAACATTAAATACAGTTGCAATACCGGTTGCAGATGACCAAACCTTTTGCGGAGCTTCTACCAGAGCTGATCTTACAGCATCAGGAGACAACCTCAAATGGTATGCTTCCCCTACAAGTACAGTAGTTTTGACGCCGGAAACGGTGCTGTCAAATGCTACTTACTATGTATCGCAAACCATCAACGGGTGTGAAAGTGCCCGCAAAGCTGTTCAGGTTGTCATCAATAGTCAGGTACTGCCTCAGGTGCAAAATCAATCTTTTTGCGGATTGGCTACTGTTGCTGATTTGGTTGCAACAGGACAAAATATCCAGTGGTACGCTACAGAAACTGGAACAGATGTACTGACATCAGACACACAATTGATTTCGGGTACCTATTATGTTTCTCAGACCATCAACGGTTGTGAGGGGCAAAGAAAAGCAGTACTCATTACCATAACAAATGCCACAGCTCCGGTAGTAGCGTCTCAGACACTATGCAACAGGGCAAAAGTTGCAGACCTTGCTTCAGAGACAATGACATTGAAATGGTATGCAACAGAAAACAGTTCGCAGGTGTTAGCTGCTGATACGATACTTAGCACGGGTACTTATTATGTATCACAGCTTGTAAACGCATGTGAAAGTGCGAGAACAGCAGTACAGATAACCATCAACACCCCAGCTATACCAACAGCAAATACCTCTCAGGTCTTTTGTGGTTCAGCCGTTTTATCAGATCTTGTAGCTTCAGGGCAGGGACTTCAATGGTATGCCACACAAACAGCTACATCGGCACTTCCGGCAAATACATCACTCACAACAGCAGTTTATTACGTATCTCAGACCATAGACAGTTGTGAAAGTGATCGTTTGGCAGTGAATGTAATTGTCAATACCACCATAGCTCCAACTGCATCTGCTACACAGACTTTTTGTGATTCCGCACGTATTACTGATTTAATGGTTACAGGTCAGAATATTAAATGGTATGCTACAGCATCTGATATCAATGCTCTATCTGGTACAACGGTATTATCAAACGGTACCTATTATGTTTCCCAAACCATTAATAACTGTGAAAGTCCAAGAACATCAGTTCAGGTAATTATAAATACTACTGCAATGCCGATAGCAGAAGCACAGGCATTTTGTATTGCAGCAACCGTAGCAGACCTACAGGCTACAGGACAAAATATTCAGTGGTATGCTTCTTCTTCAGCTGCGCAGCCAATGACTTCAGCGACAGCGCTTACTACTGCTACCTATTATGTAACGCAAAAAATAAATGACTGTGAAAGCCCGAGAAAGCCGGTACAGGTAACTTTACATACAACTGCCGCACCACAGGCAGATGCTCAGACTTTTTGTGGTTTGGCCACTGTAGCAGATCTTGAAGCAATCGGACAGAATATTAAATGGTATGCAGGGCAGGCCACTTCACAATCTCTTGCTCCGGATACCACTCTTACTACCGGAACCTATTATGTAAGCCAGACACTAAATAACTGCGAAAGTGTTCGTAAACCGGTATCGGTAGCGGTAATCATTACAGTAGAACCCATAGCAGTTGATCAGACATTTTGTACTTCGGCAACTGTAGCGGATCTACAGGCAACGGGTCAAAACATCCAGTGGTATGCTTCTTCCACAGCTACTCAGCCAATGGATTCTAATACAGCACTTATTACTGCTACGTATTACGTATCACAAAAGATTGATAACTGCGAAAGCACAAGAAAAAGTGTTTCTGTTACAGTACATTTAACAGCAATGCCTGATGCTTTGCAACAATCATTCTGTGGTTCAGCACGCGTATCAGATCTTGTAGCTACCGGACAAAATCTGAAATGGTATGCAACACAAACAAGTACCACACCATTGACACCAGATACAGCACTTACAACAGCTGTTTACTATGTTTCTCAAACGCTTAATAATTGTGAAAGCGAACGCCGTGCAATAGATGTCATTGTTCATCTTATTGAGCTGCCAACAGCAGAAAATCAGACTTTTTGCGGAGCTGCAGTTGTTACTGATTTACAGGCAGAGGGAGAAAATATTAAATGGTATAGTGGCTTAACGGATTCACAGGCTTTATCGTCAGGGAGTGTTTTAACAAGTGGTACTTATTACGCAACCCAAACCATTAACGGATGTGAAAGTAACAGAGCTTCCGTGGTGATTACAATCAATACGATTGCCTTACCGGAAGCTGTTTCACAGACTTTTTGCGGTTCGGCAACAGTATCGAATTTGATGGCAACCGGTGAAAATATTCAATGGTATGCTTCACAAACCAGCACTTCACCATTAACTATGAATGCCACGCTCTCAAATGGCTTCTACTATGTTTCACAAACAATAAATGGTTGTGAAAGTGCTCGCAAAAGTGTCGCTGTTACTGTACATACTATTCCTGTAGCCTTGGCAGCTCAACATCTTATTTTCTGCAGCACGCAGACCTTTGCACAGGTCAATACGGGAGCTGCACCAAATGCTATTGTTAGATGGTATGACGGACCGGCATCTGCACAGGCAATTTCTATAAACGAGCCCGTGATGAACGGAATGTATTATGTGAGCCAGACAATAAACGGCTGTGAATCTGAACGTACCCTGATTCAGATTACGCTGCAACCTTCTCTAACCAAGCCAAATGCCACTACTCAGACAATTTGTGGCGCAGGTACCATTTCGGATCTGACTGCTTCCGGTGGAGCACAAGGAGCAACATATATATGGTATAATTCCTTAACCTCAGAAACCCCGTTATCTTCAGAAACGGCTTTGATCAATGATGTGTATTATGTCGCTCAGACTCTAAACGGCTGTTTTTCTGAAAGACGTGCTGTGTTGGTCCGTGTTGTAGATATCAGTGCTCCAAATGTAACTCCGTTTACCATTTGCGGAGGAGGGACAATTTCAGATTTACATATAGTTGCAGCTACAGGCATTACTTATAACTGGTATGCAGCAGCAGCAGGTACTCAAATACTCTCTCAAACGACTCCGCTAACTACAGGTACTTATTATGTTTCACGGGTACAATATGGTTGTGAGTCTGCACGGACAGCCGTACAGGTCACTATAGGCAGTGTTCCTTCAGCACCGACAGGACCTGCAGAGCAAAGTTTTTCAATTCATCAGAATACAGATGCAAGAATCAGCCATCTGATTACGAACGAACAAAATGTAATTTGGTATATCAGTCATAATGATGCTTTATCGGGGAATAACCCTCTGTCACCAGATAAACCTTTGGTAAACGGTCAGACCTATTATGGGGTCATTATCGGTACCAATGGTTGTCCTAGTGCTCCATTGGCAGTAAGAGTTGATGTGACGCTGGGTACAGATGAGTTTGATAAAGCATCCTTATCCTATTATCCAAATCCTGTCAATGATATGTTGTATATGACCTGTAAGGATGTGATCGATCACGTTCAGATTTATACACTGGATGGAAAAAAAGTAAAAGAACAGCGTTTTTCAGATAGTACTGCAAAAATAGATATGACTGCGCTTGCCTCAGGAATTTATATGATTCAGATACACTCCAATACTACTAATCAGCTTATTAAAGTAATAAAGAAATAAGCTTTTAAGTACTCTATTCAAAAAGCAGGAGAAAAAATCTCCTGCTTTTTACATTTTAGTGTTCAACAAACTTTTGAGATGCTGAAATAACAACCTGTTTTTATCAAGTTGTGTTATCCGGGACAAATGTCCTTTTCTCAGTTTGTCTTTTTTTGGAAGTTTGTCTTCTTTTGAAAATATAAGAATGAAAGACAAAATAAATACTATTGCATTTGATGCAGATGATACATTATGGATCAATGAGCCTTATTTTCAGCAGGCAGAGAAACAATTTTGTGAATTACTTAAAAATTATCTGTCTCCGGATTTGGTATCGCAGGAACTGTTTACTACTGAAATGAAAAATTTGCATTTGTACGGATACGGTGTTAAAGGCTTTGTATTGTGCATGATTGAAACGGCCAACAGAATTTCTAATCATACTGTTTCACTGAAACGAATTGATGAAATTATAGCGATTGGTCATGATCTTTTGCAAAAGCCTGTAGAATTAATGAAAGGAGTAACAGAAACATTAGACCAGCTAAAAGGGAAATACAAACTTATAGTGGCTACAAAAGGAGACTTATTGGATCAGGAAAGAAAATTAAAAAAGTCAGGATTGCAAGGTTATTTCCACCACATTGAAATCATGAGTGATAAAAAAACAACGGATTATCAGAAATTATTACATCATTTAGATTGCAAACCGGAAAATTTTCTCATGTTGGGTAATTCTGTTAAATCGGATATCATTCCTGTATTAGCGTTAGGTGCCTATGCAGCTCACATTCCGTATGAAGTAACATGGACGCATGAACAGCATGAACAGACTGTGAAAAATGACAATTTTGTAGCGTTGAAATGCATTGATAGCATTTTGCAGTATCTGTAGAAATCAGATAAGCGATAAAGATGATTAAATAACTTAACTCACAGGCAAGTTGATAATTAATTTTTTTTATCTAAATAAGATAGAAAAAGAGAAGGGGCTAATCCGGTAACTGTTTTGAAAGTAGCAGTGAATTTGCTGTGTGAAGAAAAATTACATTCTTCAGCCAGATAGCTGATCTTATATTTTCTGTATTCAGGTTCATTTTTAAGTTTTTCAATGATATAATGAATCTTCAATTCATTGATATAGCTGTTGAAATCTTTTTGTTTATGTTTATTAATTACATAAGAAAGATATTTTGTATTTGTTTTGAAGCGGGATGAAAGAGATGAAAGAGAAACATTGCTGTCGAGAAAATTCTTATTTTTTTCAAACAGATTTAATTTTTCTAATAGGATTTCTTCTGTTTCTTTTTTGATCAGCTCTTTAGAATGAGCTTCAATCTTCAAAAAATTTGCTACACTTCCATTATAGTCCGTTTTATTTCTCTTACTTTCAATTTCTTTCAGAATCTGTTTAAACCTTTCATAATCTTTCTTTCTTTTTTTTCTGAAATACAGAATCATCACTCCGAGAAGTGTGAGAAAAATAACAATAAATACCATAATTAAGGTATATGTTTTTTGAGACGTTTGAATTGACTTTTCCTTTAGAATTGTTTTTAAAACGGTTTCATTTGCTTCCGTTTTTGCCTGCGAAATTTTTTGTTGTATTTCCATCGATTTCAGCCGGTAATATTCTACCGAATCTTTATTTCCTCTCTTTTCATGTATAGAAGCTATACTTTCATATATTGAAGGTATTTCACTTTTGAGATTTGATTCTTCTATGTTTCTGACGGCTTTAAAATAATAATAGAGGGCTGAATCTAATTGCTTTTCACTGTCTTTAATAGTACCCCATAATTTGTAGGTTACGGAAGTGTAAGGATAGGGGTATTTTTCGGTAATGTCAATCGCTTTTTTTAAACTCAGAATAGCCGAATCATACTTTTTTAATGAGATATAATACGTTGCCAGATAGTTGTAATGACTGGTTTTGTTTCTATAAATAAAATCTTCTTCTAAACCCTGTAGCGCTGATTTGTTTTTATCGAGAAAATATTTTACCGAATCCTTTAAACCTTTTTTATGGTACAGGTAAATAAGGTTTTCATATAACAGACTCTGTGTATATTTTTTGTTTTTAGATAGGGTAATTTTCTCAGCAGCTTGCAATGCTCTTTTGAATTCTGAGATAGAAACATCAGAAAATCCCATGTTGCCATAAGCACGCCCTCTTACTCTATAGATATCTGTAATGAGCTGAGGTGTATTTTTAGTATAGTCTTCATGCAGACTGGCAGAGAGGTAATCTAAAGCTTTTTTATAATCGTCACTCTCAAGAAGAACATTAGCGATATAATAGCCGGCGAGCGCTTTTCCCTGCGAGTAATTTATCTTTTCACTTTTTTCAAGCGCAATACTGGAATTTTTAAAAGCTAAAGACAGATCAATTGAAAATAAATAGTTTTTAGAAAGCAACAGTAAACTATCTATTTCTTGTTTTTGACTTTTGGTTTGTGAAATTAAGTTAATAGATGACAATAGAAAAACTATAAAAAGTAATTTCCTCATTTATATAAGTTTAATTTGATTAATTCTGGTTAGTTTGTAGAATTGAGTTTTTAATTAAATTAAAATTAAACCATTTTTATTGGTTTAAAAAGTTTTAAATGTGAAAAGAGTCAATTGTTTCAGGTTATATGATTTGTATACTCTCTTATGGAGTTGAAAATAAAGATTCTTTTATGGTTGATGAAAACAAAATTTCGATTGTCAAGAAATGTTCACTATACCTGATGGATTTAATCAGCTTATTCCGATATGTGAATTTTTTAGTAATGGTATTAAATTTTCTTGATATGTTTATTATGTTGTGAAAATAACTACATTTGGCTTACCTATTACTAAAACAATTATATATGAAAAAACTAATGCTACTATTTTCAGTTCTGTTACTGTTTTGTTCCATGACATGTGATGATGAAAGATATGTGGGCGAATTACTGATCAAAAACGAGAGTAATGAACCTATATATTATTATAAGGAATTTTCCACAACAGATGTGACTCTCGATGACATCTCAAAAAGCAGATTGGATAATCAAATGCTTTCTGTTGGTGAAAAACAAAAATGGTTATTGTATGAAGATTCTTTTGCTAATGATAGCAAAATATATGTTTATTTTTTTAAAAAATCTATCTTAGATCAATATTCCTGGGAAGAAATAAAAGAGAATAATGTATATTCAAAACGGTATACTTATACTTTAAGTGAATTAAAAGCAGCGAAATGGAGCATTATTTTCACTGATAATGACATTAATTAAATAAAAATACCGCTTATTATAGCGGTATTTTATATTGATAAAATTTAGAAACCGGAACTTTATTTCAATCGTTCTTTGAGCAGGCATAAAACCCCTATTTCACTCTCAGACAAATTTTCATTCTTTTTAAGCAGTTTATTCACCTCTTTTTGGAAATACTTCAATGTTTTTCCATTCAGATATTTATCAATGACACGCGGATCTATATACGAACTTCTGGCAACTGCAGGAGTATTTCCTAATTTTTCACTGACCTGAATTACAGCATTTCGAATGTTTTTATCCATCGTTTTCTGATCTTTTTCATCTTCAGCATTCAGTTCATCCAGTGCAATAGCTGCAATCATGGTACCGGACCAGGTTCTGAAATCTTTGGCAGAAAACTCCTCTCCCATAATTTCTCGTATATATTCATTAAGATGTTCACTCTTTACATCCTGTATATGGTTGTTTTCATCTAAAAATTTAAAAATCTCATAACCCGGCATTTCATCGATTTCTTTTACAATTTTTGCCAGCTTAGCATCTACAATATGCTTTTCTTGCTCTTTTCCAGACTTACCTCTGTAAGAAAATATGAGTTCACTTCCGTTGATCTGAAGATGCTTGCTTCGCATTGTAGTCAATCCGTAACTTTTATTTTGCTTGGTGTATACATCACTTCCGGGGCGGAAAAAAGCTGTTTCAAGCAGACGAACCATAGTTGCCAGTACCTTTTCACGGGTAGGTTTTCGTTTGCGCATATGTTGTCCTGTTACACGACGCATATGTTCGAGCTGTTCAGCAAAATCAATAATTCTGTCAAACTTTTTTTGTTCCTGTTTCATCCTGAATTTAGGATTATAAATATATTGTTTGCGCCCTTGTACATCTCTACCCGTAACAAGTATTTTGCTGCCTCTTTTATCGGAAATTTCTACTTCCTTCCATGCAGGTGGAATGACAAGAGACTTAATATAATCTTTTATGTCTTTATCTGTAACTACAGCTCCGTGTTGATCTGTATAACGGAATCCTCTTCCTTGTTTTTTTCGGTAATACATAGTTCAGGAATTAGCATCTTTTCTCATAAAAATACATTTTTTAACCCATACATTATCTATCTCATTTCAATAATTTTTTAATTTTATTTTCAATACCTGTTTTGAACTGAGATATGATCAAATTGATCATTCCGAATAAGAATACGCGGAGCATCTGAGTAAACAGATGCATATAGTTTTACATTTTTAATTTGACTAATGTAGATAGAAAGATTTTTTTAAATTCCCGCAAACTCAATTGGTATGTTTTGTTAATAGATAATTCAAATTCTTAAACAGTGTTTTGAGTCATTTCTTTTCTGAATATTTATTAAAAAACGTTGCTGAATCTCTTTGTTTGTTAATTGTATTGAAAAGTCTTTTAGTGTTATTTTTATGTCTTATTGTGTAAGAGTATTCCTGATAACTAATCTATTTTTACATAATGTAAATATCTTCAGGTAATTTTCTTTCAAGCCTTTGTTACATCCTGTTTCTGAACCCTAATTATATTGTTACTTAAAGATGATAACAATTACTTATAAATACAACCATATTTCGAATCTTATTCAGACAATTGCAAGAAGTATGGGAGACATTGTAAAGGACAATACCATAAAAGGAGATAATTTTTTATATACTGGAATTCACAAAATGTTGTCTTTGGAGAATGAACTTTCAGCTATTATTGTGGATGTTACCTATCATGACAATGCTATTATCAGTCATAGAACAAATGACAGCAGTATGCTTGGGTTGTGCTTTTATATTACTAATAAAGACCTTGATTTCAATCTGAATCTAAATCATGTAATGCGTCCTATAGGGCAGTTAAACTATAATATGTCTTTAATGGATATGAGTATACCAACAGACTATATAGTTAAAAAAGGGACCTCTATTTATGCGATCTGCATTTTTAATAAAAGAACAGAATTAGAAAAGTATTTGCATAAAACATCGGTTATAGAAGTACATAAAGAGACTGTTTTAGATCAAAGAAAGAATACGATTATAAGGATGGGGCGGATGAGTAATGAAAGTCGAAACTTTATTAATGAATTCAGGAAAATTTCTTATGACAGCCCTTCTTTTGAAATGTATTTCAAAGGTGTCGTATATGGACTGATTAGTAATTATCTGCAAGAAATAGGAGCAAATAAAGTAGTAATTGGTAAAGTAATTGGAGATGATCTGAAGCATATAATATCTTCAAAAAGACTATTATTAAACCTACTGGAAGAACAATTTCCAGGAATTGATTTTCTGGCAGAAAAGGTATCTATGCCACCTACAAAGTATAAAAAATTATTTTCTAAGATTACCGGATCAACACCGGGTGAGTATTTTTCGAAAAATAAATTACATCTGGCAAAGGAGCTGCTTGAGTCAGGAAAGTACACTGTCAACGAAGTAGCTGAGAAGTTACATTATCGAAGCATTTCTTATTTCTCTAAACGATTTAAGGAAACCTACGGAATCTTTCCGAAAGAATATCAAAGTACTTTATTATGCCAAAATCATTTTTTGAAATTGAACACAAATTCTCCCTGAATTCTTCCGGTCTGCAACAATTTGCTGAGCAACTCGGATGTAATATGGAAAATAACACATCTGTAAATTTTCCACCAGAAATAGCTGCCGGATCGGCAGGTTTAATAAAAGTTCAATCGGATGTTTGGGTTTTTATTATAGATGCCACCCTGAACAAACCTATAAGATTTACAAGAATTCCAATGGAAGAAGACTGTTGGATTCTATATTATGATTTAAGCGATCATTACAGTAGGCATATTGTAGATGGTGTAAAGCATACCATCGGTTACAAAGCCAAACTGGGTTTTGCTGTCATGGACAGCCGGATCAAAAGCTCCTACATCTCAGATATTGGTGACAGAGCTTATTCTTTAAGAATAGTGATAAAAAAATCTTTTCTCAATAAATATCTTATAGAGAAAGGATTTATTGAAAACTTTTGGCATATTCTGGGACATAACGGAACCTTTTTTTATGGACAGCTGGATGCAAGAAGTAAAGTGATGCTGTATAATCTAAAGAAGCATAAGATGAATAGCTTTAATTATGAGTTTTTATTAAAAAGTACCACCTATAATTTATTGGGATATTTTTTTGAAAGACTCAATATAAATGCTCCTTTAAGGGTAGTCTATGAAAAGGACAGGAGAGCCATTCTTATGAGCAATAAATTTTTATTGTCAAATCTTGTCGTTCCTTTTCCAGGCATAGAAAAATTAGCAGAAATAGCCAATATGTCTGTTACCAAATATAAATATCTATATAAAAGTATTTTTGGAATGACTCCTGCAGTTTTCTTTAAAAATGAAAAACTATTACTGGCAAGAGAATTGTTGGAAAGCGGTAATTTTAAGACAGTCGGAGAAGTTGCATTCCTTTTAGGCTACCAAAAGCTATCTTATTTCTCCATGATTTATATGAATCAATTTGGGATATATCCTGTGGAGAGTTTGCAGACGATCAAAATAAAGTAAATATTCTTTAGTTATATAACACCCTTTTTTATCAGCACTTTATTTTCTTATCCTTTTAAGCAGATCTTCTTTAATGGGACACAATTCAACAGAATCCAGATTTGTTTAAACATGTCATTTAAAGAAATAGTTACAGTCTAATTGTTTTTTAAATATGTCTTTTAGAGTTGATTTTATGACTTTTTGTAACAGGTCTTTAAAATCATTAATGAATACTTTTGTAAACAGATATTGTTTGGCTTTGGTCAATCATTGTTGTAATTATGTTGTCATATAATGATAGCAGGTTAATTAGTTAAATGATAAATAGAGCATGTATGGATTAATCTGTACATGCTTTTTTCCCTTTTAGAGTTGAAAAATAATAAATAAGATATGAAAAATATAAAATGGAGAATTATATGGTTGTTTTGTTTAATTTCTTTTGGATGTTTTTCACAAACAACTATATCAGCAGGAGTAACTCCTGTAACCTGTACCAACAACGGTACGCTTGAAATTACTTTAACTGATGACCCTGTTGGAGTTACTTACGGGATAGTAAAAGCACCTTTTGATATTACTCAGATTGTTAGTAGCAATTCGCCTCTATTTACCATGTTGGAATCGGGACTGTACTATTTTGGTTACTATGAGGGTACGAGTTTTGTAAAAGCTGACGATCCGATATACATAGCTGATTATTACAATTCAGACCCGCCTGTTCTTAGTTATTATAAGGATGATTATTATGCTTATTGCCAAAATGGAAATGATCCTTTGGGTAGCATATATGCTTATGTATATAGTGGAAATGGTCCTTATACAATTAGTTTATTAGATATATCGAATATGGTCATTCAGGAATACACTTCTGTATATGGAGGTGTTAATTTTAACGGACTTAGTGCCGGAACCTATCGTTTAAAAGCAGAAGATGAATGCGGTACCGTAGTATATACTCCTACAGATATTATCATAAAAGCTAATATTCCTTATACCGATTTTTCAATAGGCTATCCGTCAAATAATCCTAATGAATCCTATTTTGAAGTACTCTATAATAATGATACTGACGGTGCATGTTCAGGAATAAGGAAAGCTGGTATTACATCTCCAATAATGATTTTAGGCAGGGCATGGGCCAGTTCTCATGAAATTGTACAAGATATTACCACAATGCCTGGAGGACCAAAGTTTTATGGAGATAAATACGGTCAGATGCGATTTAAATTTGAGGTTCAGAATGAATCCGGTGCCTTTGATGTATATGATGATTTAACCTATAATGAGGTATTAGACGGATATTATCCTTTACCTGATGATCGGTCTGAATGGGGGATTATAAGATTGACTTTTAAGATTTGCGGTATAGAAAAAACAAATTCTTTTAATCTTGCGAATTATTCAGGTTTTAAAGTCTTGCCCGTTGCAGGTAAAACAATATATATGAGGGATAACCCTGATCTGAATAATTGTGATACGGGCCCTGGAAAAGTATTGGCAGTATTTGATGCACTATACCCTGAGAGTGGTTGCCCTCCGTTTGTTATGAAAGTTACAGATCAGGCTACACAAATCACCACAACAGATACCATTACAAGCGCTATGCGTTATGGAGAAATCTTATTAGATATCGGGAAAACATATACATTTAAAATAACCGATGCCTCGGGAGCTGAGCTCACCCATTACCTCTTTTACAACCAGACATCAGCTTCTTATACACCCTCACAAAGCAATCCTGCGAGTGTATATATCAACCCTGCATATTACACTCCGAAACCCATAAGAGATAAATTAAAGTTAGTTGAAGGACCAAGTATAAAAAAAATGGGAAAAACGGCGCTTGTGCTACAGGGAATTACAAATGAGATAGGACTGACGTTTCCGGTTACAATTACCTCGGTTAGCGGACCTTCATCCATCTATAAGACTATTGACGGGACAGGCAGTCTCTTTTCTACCTACTTTTTAGGATTAGGAGATGATTTGTTACAAGGAAATTATACGATCAAAGTAAAAGATTCGGGCTGTTTTGAAGAGGACTTTACAATCTCGTTAGTTAGTTATATTTCTGATATTGCTCTGCAGAATGTGACTTATACACCAGATACACAAATTTGTGACCGTTACGTAATCAGCGGTGAAATCAAAATCAGTGCTGTGGGAAGAAGGTTGGGTTTAAATCCGGATGCTATACTTGAAGCTTATGGTTCTGGTGCGGCTTATCCCAGATTAGTATCAGGTCCTCAGGGATTAGGTTATTTTTATGCAAATGGTGTTTATGGAAAATGGTTTAATATCTGGGGGCAAGATATTCTTCCGTTTACTTTCACAGCAAATATTTCAGGTGATTATGTGTTGGCTATAAGTCCGAAAGAAGGGTTCAATACATTTGTCACATCTGAAGATATTATGGAAAATACCCTTACGGTTCCTATTACCGTTTCTTCTGACTTTCCAATAGTTGATCTATCTAAATCAGGTGGTGCTGTTTGTGGTGGGTCGACAACAGGCGATTTATATATCAAGGTAGACAATGCAACAGGGCCTGTTACCTATTTTCTTAAAAAAAGTACTGATGCCAATTTTCCTGCTACTGGACAGAGTAATCCAGTTTTTACAGGGCTTTCTGAAGGAACTTATCAGGTCAAGATCGTTACAAGGTGTTACCAGATAATCCAGTCATTTGTAATGGTAAACCAATCTGCAAATAATATTATTGTTGGTGAAAGAGAACTCTGTAAAGGTGATACATTAGATTTAACCCCTTTACCTGTAGGTCCTCTGAAAAGTATAGAATGGAAATTTCCTGACGGAACTACTACTACGGATTATAATTTATTGCGTAATAATATGACAGCAGGAGACAACGGTACCTACTCAATAAAAATGGAAACGCTTTCGGGATGTGTCTTTACGCAAACTGTAAATGTGACTGTATACGAACCTGATGTGATAACGGATAGCAATTCATATGTTTTTTGTGTAGATGAAGCAATCCAGATCAATTTCAATAGCAGTGATCCTGCAACCACCTATTTATGGACGAATGATAACACAGCCGGAGGTATAGCTGCTTCGGGCAGTGGTTCTATTTTTGTTCCACAAGCAATAAACCATACTTCGTCAACAATAATTTCTAATATAAGAGTTGTTCCTGTTTTAAACGGATGTGAAGGAATGGCTGTAGACATACAGGTGAAAATTTTTGCCCGAGGTGATGTAGCACCCATTCAAGATATGATTATATGTGATGGAGATACTGTTCCGGAAATACTTTTAAAGCCTTCCAATGCACCGGATGGTACAGGGTACTTTGTTTCAAATAGCAATCCCTCTATCGGATTGAGTGATTATTTTCAGGTTACAGATGATAAAATAGCCTCTTTTGTCGCTTTAAATGATACCAATACTGTAAAAACAGCTGTACTTACCATACAACCCTATGTAATCGGTGAAGGTTGTGGTGGGGCTTCTTATAGTTTCACCATAACAGTAAAACCTAAAGCAGTCACCACTGATATAATAGTAAACGATGAAACAATATGTAAAGGAGAAGATGTCATCCTTAATGCGCTGTCTAATTTACAAAATCCGGTATTTAAATGGTATAGTGATCCCGACCTTACAACAGAATTATTTGTTGGGGCCTCTTATCAGGTAATACCTGCAGTAACAACTAAATATTACGTTACAGTCAGCAATAATGATTTTTGTGAAAATAGCCCAAATAATGCTAAGGAAATTACGGTTACCGTTCGCGAAAAACCAACAGTAACCAATATTACGACAGCTTGTTCAACAGTAACTAATACGTATACAGTGGCGTTTGAAGTAAATGGAATACCCCCGTTCATAATATCAGGTACTGGCTCTCCGGGTTCATGGACAGGAAATAAATGGACTTCATCACCAATTAACAATGGAACGGAGTATGATTTTCAACTTACTGAGACTAATGGATGTGATCCTATATTCATAAAAGGAAATGCTCCCGATTGTTGTGAACTTAGTATCAGCTGTCTTCCTTCGGTAACGGTAAGCTGTGGAACGGATTATTCTCCTGTAGTAACGGGATATCCGACTATTGACTCCTCATGCGGCGGTACAACCATCAGTTATATTGATGAAGGTTTTGTCGGAGGTTGTTCTTCGTATACAGGAACATTTAAAAGACAGTTTACAGTTGAAGATGCTAATGGTAATATAGCTGTTTGTTTTCAGCAAATAACCGTTGAAGACACCATAGCACCTATTTTTGCAGAATTACTTCCTGCAGATATTACGGTTAGTTGTGATGCGATTCCATCAGCAGCTGTATTAACCGCAACAGATGAGTGTGGTTCGGCAACTGTCATGTTTAAAGAAGAACGCACGGATGGTTCCTGTTCCGGAAATTACATCCTTACACGAACCTGGACCGCAACAGATGAGTGTGGCAAAAGCACACAGCATGTTCAAATAATTAGTGTTGAAGATACCACAGCACCTTTCTTTGTAGAATTACTTCCTGCAGATATTAGGGTTAGTTGTGATGCGATTCCATCAGCAGCTGTATTAAACGCAACAGACGATTGTGGTTCGGCAACTGTCATGTTTAAAGAAGAACGCACGGATGGTTCCTGTTCCGGAAATTATACCCTTACGCGAACCTGGATCGCCACAGATAATTGCGGCAACAGCACACAGCACGTTCAAATAATTAGTGTTGAAGACACTACAGCACCTGTTTTTGCAGAATCACTTCCCGCAGATATTACGGTTAGTTGTGATTCCGTTCCTTCAGCAGCTGTATTGACTGCTACAGATGATTGCGGTTTGGCAACTGTTATGTTTAAAGAAGAACGTACCGATGGTTCCTGTTCCGGAAATTACATCCTTACACGAACTTGGACCGCTACAGATGATTGCAGCAACAGCACACAGCATATTCAGATCATAACAGTACAAGATACCACAGCACCTTTCTTTGCAGAATTACTTCCTGCAGATATTACGGTTAGTTGTGATGCGATTCCACCAGCAGCTGTATTAACGGCTACAGATGAGTGTGGTTTGACAACTGTCATGTTCAAAGAAGAACGTACCGATGGTTCCTGTTCCGGAAATTACATCCTTACGCGAACCTGGACCGCCACAGATGATTGCGGCAACAGCACACAACATGTTCAGATCATCACCGTTGAAGATACCACAGCACCTGAATTTACAGGTGAATTACCGACAGATATAGTTCTTGATGTGGAAGAGAGCATACCTGCTCCGGCTGTATTGATTGCTACAGATGATTGTGGTTCGGCAACTGTCATGTTCAAAGAAGAACGTACCGATGGTTCCTGTTCCGGAAATTATATCCTTACGCGAACCTGGACTGCTACAGATGATTGCGGCAACAGTACAGAGCATGTTCAGGTTATAATAGTAGAAGATACTAAAGGGCCTGAATTTATAGAAGAATTACCAACAGATATGGTACTGGAATGCGGAGATACTATCCCTGAACCGTTAGTATTAACAACAAAGGATAAAATAAAATCAGCTGATGTTGTTTTTAAAGAAAAGCGCATCGATGGATCGTGTCCGGGAAACTATGTTCTTATACGAACCTGGACCGCTACGGACAACTGTGGTAATGAAACCATACATCAGCAAACAATTACTATCAGGGATACGATAAATCCTGAGTTCATAGGAAATCTTCCTGAAGATGCTTATATGACCTGTGATCAGTTACAGGATTTACCAACAAACATTGATGCTACAGATGGTTGTGGTACTGTCAGTATTGTATATACCGAAGAAGAAATTTCCGGTGATTGTTCTGCTCATTATACACTTCTGAGAACCTGGACTGCTACTGACACATGTGGAAATAGTACATCTTATACCCAACGGATAGAGATCGCATGTAAGGTAGAAGTTTTTAATGCTGTTTCAGCAGACGGGGATGGTATTAATGATGTCTTAGAGATACAAGGAATAGAGTGCTACCCTGACAATTCGGTAGAAATTTTCAATCGTTGGGGAGAATTGGTATATGTAACTAAAAACTATAATTCAAAAGGAAATGTTTTTTCCGGCTATTCAAATAAAAAAGAAAATAAACTGGTATCGGGTACCTATTATTACATTATTCGTTATGATTTTAATTCCGGTAACGGAAATATAACTCCTGTTGAACAATCTGGTTTTATTCATTTACAAACTAATTAAACCGAAATAAACATCATGAAAAAAGTAACAATCAACCTACATCTTTGGCTCTTGTTAGGCTTGCTTTCCCTGAGCGGATTCGCGCAACAAGACCCACAGTTTACCCATTATATGTACAATACCACCAACATCAACCCTGCCTATGCCGGCAGCCGTGGTTCTTTGAGTATGTTT
>Ga0308157_10001147_pt1 | contig 61198 bp, 55 predicted proteins | sample PhyBR1_FD_201035 | JGI IMG/M metagenome (GOLD analysis project Ga0308157, IMG submission 201035) | Phyllosphere microbial communities from UC Gill Tract Community Farm, Albany, California, United States - DLSLB.R1 | ecosystem: Host-associated > Plants > Phyllosphere > Unclassified | place: USA... | reverse complement strand
TTGTCGAGGCTGCCCCAGTCAACACGCCCTTGTGCATCCATGGGTGTGACCAATGCCACCATACTGCCCGCAATCATGTAACTGCTCCTGCCGGAAAAAGAGAGCGGTAATGGTACTGGGGGCATCGGCCTTGCACAAGCGAAGCAGGCGGGCGGAGCATTCCCCTCGGCGCCTTATTTCGCTACCCTTGATGCTTTGATCGGTGCAGCGCGGCCCGCCGGGCCGTCGACCTTGCTCCCGGCCAGCGTCCAAGACCTCGCATGCGAGCCCCGGGCCCTGCCGACTGGAGGCTTTCTCCCGTCCTGTACCGACCGCTCATCGCTTTAGGAATGCTGCATGTCCACCCCCACCGTCCGCGAACAATTCCTCGTCATCAGTGCCTTGGGGCCCAACCCCATGGAACTGGCCAACGTCCTCAGCCGCGCTGCCTTCGAAAACCGCTGCGCGGTGGTTACCTCGCGCCTGAGCCGCCACGGCGAAACCAGCGCCCTGGTGCTACAGGTAGGCGGCAGCTGGGACGCCCTCGCCCGCCTTGAAGCCATGCTGCCAAGCCTGGGCAAGAAGCACGGCCTGACCCTGGACGTGGTGCGCAGCGCCGACCAGGAGGTACGCCCGCAGGCCCTACCTTATGTGGCCTACGTCAGCGCCGCCTACCGCCCGGACATCATCAACGAGCTGTGCCAGTTCTTCCTCGACCACCGCGTCGAGCTGGAAGCCATGACGTGCGATACCTACCTGGCGCCGCAGACCGGCAGCAGCATGCTCAATGCCCAGTTCACCGTCATTTTGCCGGCCGGCACGCAAATCAGCTGGCTGCGTGACCAGTTCCTGGACTTTGCCGACGCCCTGAACCTCGATGCGCTGATCGAGCCATGGCGCCCACAGAACCCAATGTAAGGAAGCGATCATGGCTGTAGCACTCGACCAACCTGTAGCGCACTTCCAGGCCCAGGCCACCGGCGGGCAAACCGTGAGCCTGGCCGACCTCAAGGGCCGGCAGGTGGTGCTGTACTTCTACCCGAAGGACAGCACCCCGGGCTGCACCACCGAAGGCCAGGGCTTCCGCGACCAGCATGAAGCCTTTGCCGCGGCCAACACCGTGGTGTTCGGCGTGTCGCGTGACGGCCTGAAGTCGCACGAGAACTTCAAGGCCAAGCAAGGCTTCCCGTTCGAGCTGATCAGCGACAAGGACGAAGCCCTGTGCCAGCTGTTCGACGTGATCAAGCTGAAGAAGCTGTATGGCAAGGAGTACATGGGCGTCGATCGCAGCACCTTCCTGGTCGACAAGGACGGTGTGCTGCGCCAGGAATGGCGTGGGGTGAAGGTGCCCGGGCATGTGGATGCCGTGTTGGCAGCGGCTCAGGCACTGAACAAGGCTTGAGATCGCTGGGGGCGCTTTGCGCCCCTTTCGCGACACGAGGCCGCTCCTACGCCGGGCGGGGGTGGCCGGTAGTTCTGCGGGCCCGGGCGGCATCCTCGATCGATGTCGGGGCGGGTTCACCCGCGAATACGGTGGCGCCGGCAACGCACAATGCCTGGCAGAAATCGGTCCGCAGGCCCGGCCCTTTCGCGGGTAAACCCGCTCCTATAACGGGCTTGGGTGGCCGGCAGGCCTGCGGGGCCGGGCCGGCATCATCGGAAATCGCGTATCCCTGTAGGAGCGGCCTTGTGTCGCGATGGGCTGCAAAGCAGCCCCAAAATTACAGCATCGGTGACACAATAGGCTCCTGCCGCGGCCAGGCATCCAGCACAGCCTTGATCAGGGTCGCCAGCGGGATGGCAAAGAAGATCCCCCAGAACCCCCACAGCCCGCCAAACAACAACACCGCGCAAATGATCGCCACCGGGTGCAGGCTCACGGCCTCGGAAAACAGCAGCGGCACCAGCACGTTGCCGTCCAGCGCCTGGATGATCGCGTACACCGTCATCAGGTAGATGAACTGATCGCCCCAGCCCCACTGGAACAGTGCAATCAGCGTGACCGGCACCGTTACCACTACCGCGCCCACATAGGGCACCACCACCGACAGCCCCACCAGCAACGCCAATAGCGCGGCATAGTTGAGCCCAAGGCTGATGAACGCGATGTAGGTGGCAATGCCACAAATCAGAATCTCGATGCCCTTGCCACGGATGTAGTTGGCGATCTGCCGGTTCATCTCGCTACCCACCCGGTTCAGCAGGGTGCGCTGGCGTGGCAGGTAGCCACTGACCCAGCGGCCGATGAGTTCGCGGTCCTTGAGGAAGAAGAACACCAGGATCGGCACCAGCACCAGGTAGATCATGGCATTGACCAGCAACGGCAGGCTGGACAGCGAGAAGGTCAGCGCCCATTGGCCAAACTTGCCGATTTCACCGCGCACCGATTCGATGGCATGCAGCACCTGCTCGTCCGACACCAGGTGCGGATAACGCTCGGGCAACAACAGCAACAACGACTGCCACTTGCCCAGCATGCCCGGTAGCTCGTTGAACAGGGTGATCAGCTGGTGCCACAACAGCGGCACCAACACCAGCATGAACAGCGCCAGCGCCCCCATGAACAGGGCAAATACCAACATCACCGCCAACCGCGTGGGCACCCGCAAGCGCTCCAGGGCATTGACCAGGCCCTGCATGAGGAACGCCAGCACCATACCCGCCAGCACCGGCGCGAGCATGCCACCCAGGGTAAGCACGGCCGTGAACGCCAGGAACAGCAAGACCGCCAGCACCACCGCTTCTTCATCGGAGAAGTAGCGCTGCACCCAGTCGCGAAGCACTTTGAACATTGACGATCCTTGGTAAAGACTCAGGCCTTGCGCAGCCAGTAGGTGTAGGTGCCGGCCTCGGCCGTTTCCTGCAGCAGGGTATGACCGGCCAACGTGGCGAAAGTGCGGAAGTCGCGCTGCGAGCCGGTGTCGGTGGCGATCACCTTGAGCACCGCGCCGCTGGCCAGGCGGTTGAGCTCCATCTTGGCCTTGAGCAGCGGCAAAGGGCAATTCAGCCCGCTGGCGTCGAGTACGGCGTCGCAGGTCAGGGTGTCACTCATTGCAGGGTCTCCAAAGGCATTGCCAGACTGCTTGTTGGCAGGGCTGTCTAGGATAGCGCCACTGGTCGCCAACGTGTGAGCCCGCTACAGTACCTATCTTTGACACCGACGCGAGCTTCGTGCATGAAACTACTGCGCCCTACCCTGCTGACGCTGGCCTGCCTGTTGGCCCTCCCCGGCCATGCTGACGACCTGCCATCACTGGGTGACGCCAGCTCCGCGATCGTTTCGCCGCAGCAGGAACACCAACTTGGCCGCGCCTGGCTGAGCCTGTTGCGCGGCCAGGTCAACCAGCTCAACGACCCACAACTCAAGGACTATGTCGAAACCAGCGTGTACAAGCTGGCCGAGACCAGCCAGCTGCAAGACCGGCGCCTGGAGTTCATCCTCATCGACAGCCGTGAGCTCAACGCCTTCGCTGCGCCCGGGGGCATTGTGGGGGTCAACGGCGGGCTGTTCCTCAACGCACAGACGGAAGGCGAATATGCCTCGGTGCTGGCGCACGAACTGGCGCACTTGTCGCAACGCCACTTCGCCCGCGGCGTCGAGGCCCAGCAACGCATGCAACTGCCGATGATGGCAGCGCTGCTGGCCGGGATCGTGCTGGCGGCGGGGGGTGCTGGCGACGCCGGCATCGGCATGATCGCCGGCACCCAGGCGGCGGCCATTCAGGAACAGCGCCGGTTCTCGCGGCAAAATGAGCAGGAAGCGGACCGTATCGGCATCCTGAACCTGGAAAAGGCCGGCTACGACCCACGCAACATGCCAACCATGTTCGAGCGCCTGGCCCGCCAGTATCGCTATGACGCCAAGCCACCGGAATTTCTGCTGACGCACCCGGTGACCGAGTCGCGGATCGCCGACACCCGCAACCGCGCCGACCAGGCGCCACCGGGCGGCATCGAAGACAGCGCACGCTACCAGCTAATTCGCGCCCGGGTGGCGCTTATCTATGAAGGCACCCCGGGGCTGGCGGCCAAACGCTTCCGTGCCCAGCTCGACGAAGACCCCAAACTCGATGCTGCGCGCTATGGCCTGGCCCTGGCCCAGATCAAGGGCGGCCAGCTGAACGAAGCGCGGGAAATGCTCAAGCCGCTACTGGCCAAGGCGCCTAACGACATCACCTACAACCTGGCGCAGATTGACCTGGACATCACCAACAACCGCCTGGCCGATGCCCAGCAGCGCGCCGAGCGCATGCAGCAGCTATACCCGGGCAACTACCCGCTGAAACAGGTGCGCGCCGATTTGCTGGTGAAGCTGAACAAGCCTGCCGAAGCCGAGAAAGTGCTGGACGAGCTGGTGAAAAGCCGGCCGGATGATCCGGACGTGTGGTACGACATGGCCGAGGTGCGCGGTTTGTCGGGCAATACCATCGGCTTGCACCGAGCGCGGGCAGAGTACTTCACCTTGGTGGGGGACTTTGACCAGGCGATCCAGCAGCTGGATTACGCCAAGCGCCGGGCCGGCGGGAATTTCCCGCTGGCTTCGCAGATTGACCAGCGCCAACGCGAGATCATGGAGCAGCAGCGCATGGTCCGGGACATGATGGGGCGCTGAGCCCCGGGGCGGCCGAGGGTGACGATCGGGCTGCTGCGCAGCAGCCCCGGCCGTTACGCCGCGTCGTGCTTGCTGACCGGCTGCTGGATGAACCGCAACATCCACTCGCCCACCAGGTCGCCCTGGTGCTCGCTGGCCAGGCTGGCAACCGCCTTCTGGTACACCTCGTCGCCCAGGTATTCCTGGCGCGCATCGAGCAGCGCGCGGGAGTAGTCGTGGACAAACTCCGGGTGGCCCTGGAAGCACAGCACCTGGTCACGGATGTGATACGCCGCATTCGGGCAGAAATCGCTGGAGGCAATAACCGTGGCGCCTTCCGGCAGTTCGGTCACCTGGTCCTGGTGGCTGATCAGCAAGGTCAGCTCCGACACCTCAGGGTCCATCCACGGTGCGTGCGCCGCCAGCGAGTAGCGGTGAATGCCCACGCCCCAGCCCTTGTCGGCACGCTCGGCCTTGCCACCCAGGGTCAACGCCAGCAGCTGGTGGCCAAAACACACACCCAGCAATTTCTCGCCACGGGCGTAAAGCTTCAACAGGTAGGCCTTGAGCGTCTGGATCCAGGCATCGGTACCAAACGAGTCTGCCTTGCTGCCCGTGACCAGGTAGGCATCGAACACTTCGCTGTCGGCGGGGTAATCGCCGTTCATCACGTTGTACACACGAAACTCTGCGGCAATCGGCTGCCGCGAGAACAGCTGCTCGAACATCCTGCCGTAGCCCTGGTATTGCGCCGTCAATTCCGGCCGCAGAACATCGGTCTCAAGGATGCAGATGCGTAACGACATAGGATTAGTCCTGAACGACATGGGTGGGAATCTGCTGTAGAGCCTGACGCGAAAGGCACGTACAAGCAAGTAGGCGGCACTGACGAACGGTCACATTTTGTCGGCGCGCCGTGGATGGCTGCGCCACCGTCTAGCGAGAGCATGCTAGCGAGATGGCACATGGCCTCATAGCCACGAGGCCTCAAAATCTCGACAATTAGAACAAAGAGTTCTCGAACATGGATAACGCACACCCTACTGTTGGTTGTATATCCACTAACAAAAGGCAGGCAGTAAAGGCGCCACACCACGCTACTGCGATCGACCCGAAGCGCGACAAGGAAGCCAACGGGTACTCAGGAATAACAACAAGAAGGCGGTCCGCCATGTTCAGACATTCGAAAATTCGCCAAGCCGGGCTTATTTTATTCGCCACTACATTGCTGCTGATCGTGCCGAACCTGACACGGTTGTTCGGTTGACTGCAGCAGTGGCGTCAACGGGCAGTGCGCAGGTAACCTGCTGGCCTCTTCGGTCGGAGTGTACCCATGCGCCATTGCCTTGCCCTGCTTGCGCTGCTGCTGAGCCTGCCACTGTCGGCGGCACAACTGCACCTTGAACTCGGCGCTACCCAGCGCCAGTGGAGCAGCGACGAACTGCTCAGCCACCCGCAAGCGCAGACCATCCGCATCGAGCAGGACGTAGCCTACAACCGCCCCATGCAGTACCGGGCAGTGCCGTTGGCTGCACTGTTGCCTGGCGTTACCGCCAGCGACCACCTGCAGGCGGTAGCGCTGGACGGTTTCGCCGCAGAAATGCCCGCTGCGCCGCTGTTGCAGAAAGGCCCGGCGCAGGCCTGGCTAGCCGTGGAAGACCCCAACCAACCTTGGCCACCGCTGGGTGCAGGCAAACCTGGCGCAGGGCCGTTCTACCTGGTGTGGACAGCAGCGCAGGCCGGCGGGATTCGCCCGGAGCAATGGCCATTCCAGATCGCCACCTTGCGCCAGCTCGCCCCGGTAGCGCAGCGGTACCCGGCATTGCTGCCCGACCCGACGCTACCCGCCGACAGCCCGGTGCGCCAAGGCTTTGCCCTGTTCCAGCAAAATTGCATGGCCTGCCACCGCCTGAACGGTGCGGGGGATGCGCAGGTTGGGCCGGACTTGAATGTGCCGCACAACCCCACCGAGTACTTTCAGCCGGGTTATTTGCGCACGTTGATCCGCAACCCGCAAAGCCTGCGGCAGTGGCCACAGGCGAAAATGCCGGGCTTTGCCGAAAGCGTGCTGAGCGACAAGGAGCTGGATGCGCTGCTGGGGTACCTGCAGCATATGGCCACGCGCAAGCCTTAGTGGCCGCGTGGGGTGAACCCGCACCTGCCTGGCGCGGGTGTGCCTGAGATGATGGCCACGCAGGGCTGCTAGGCCGTGAGCCGCTCGTGCTTGACCCCCCAGCCCTCCACCTCGCCGCCATAGGGCGTCACCAACTGCTCGAAGGTCTCTTCAAAGTCGCCAATCCCACAATAGGTGGCATACATGACCTTGCTCAGTTCCAGGTGCCAGCCACCGTCGCCCTCCTTCACCTGGGCATTGAGCGATTCGCCGCGAAACTGCCTGGCAGCGCGGCGCGCCCCGGCTTCGTCGGGGAATACGGCATAGAACTCGATGGGGTGGATCTGGGTGAAGTCGAAACCGCCTGCTTTCATCTGGCGCAGGACGTTGCTGCTGATATCGTCGTTCTGGCTGCTCATGAAACGTCCTCCTGAATAATGCAATGGATAGACTTTCCGTGCTACTGCGCACCTGCCGGCAGCGGCCGGGCAGTACGAGCTGATGCAAGACGCGAATGTATGCGGTGCCAGCCCGCATAATAGGCGAGCACCTGCTGACAGCGTAGCGCCTGCCAAGGCACCACGCAATCGTGTGGATCAGGGGTGTTCGTGAATGCTTGTGATCATTACGCCGCTGTGCTCGCGCAGCCAGCGTGCAGTGGGGGAAATGCTGCGGTCCTGGAAGTCGTTGAGGTCCAGCTCGGCCATTACCGGAAACAGGTGAGAACGAATGGCCCTCGCCGCCTCTTCCTCGCTAGGACGATGCTCGGCTTTCAACACCAGAGTGGACGGTTCGCCCTTCTGGTCGGCAAAAATGACTTCCCACTCTTTCATCTAACGGACCCTCTGAGTCAAGGAACACAGGGTGTGTTACGCCTGAACAACTGACCTTGGGGCAGGGAGAATGTTCAGTAGGATGAAAGCGGCAGGCGCCGAAACGTGGGGCCCCCAATCGCGACCCAGGGCTGCCCACAGGGGTAGCGCCAACTCGAGGCTGGCGCAGCCACTGTGGCAGCGGGTTGACCCCGCCAGCTTTTACTTCGGCGTGCCGTGCACCACACCGGCGGTGTTGTCCAGCAGGCTCTTGGTGGCGGTCTGGATGTACGCTTCAAGCTGCTTGAGCAGTTGCGGCTGGTCGGGGCTTTCGATCAGCTCGGCCTTGAACTCGCTGCCCAACTGGTAGCGGTACATGCGCGGGGTCATGTCCTTGGACTCAATCAGAATGCGGTCGCCCTGTACCAGGCCAACGATCTGTTCGCTGCCCGACGGCTTGATCATGCCCACGCCCTGGTCGCCCTCAGGCAGGTTGAGCAGGTCGCGCCCCCAGCACTGGTGGCGGGCCTGGCCACCCAGGCGGCCCATGATGGTCGGCACGATGTCGACCTGGGTGCCCACGGTGTGGTTGACCGCACCGAACTTCTCCTGAATGCCCGGGGCAATCAGCAACAGCGGCACGTTGAAGCGGCCCAGGTCCAGCTCGGTGACCTGCTGGTGGTTGCCAAAACCGTGGTCGCCAACGATCACGAACAGGGTGTTCTTGAAGTACGGCTCTTTGCGCGCCTTCTCGAAGAACTGGCCCAGCGCCCAGTCCGAATAACGCATGGCGGTCAGGTGCTCGTCCAGGCGGCCCTGGCCGGTCACCTTCTCGACGGGCAGGTCTTTGGGCAGTGCATACGGGGTGTGGTTGGACAGGGTCTGCAGCAACGCATAGATCGGCTTCTTGCCATCGTGCTTGGCCAGCTCCTCGTTGCCGCGGTCGAACATGTCCTGGTCGGACACGCCCCAGGTCGGGTCGGAGAACACCGGGTTGACGAAGTCGTTGCGGCCAATGAAGGTGGTCATGCCCTGGTTGCCGAAGAACCCGGACTGGTTGTCCCAGGCGAAGTCGCCATTGTAGACGTACACGTCGTCGTAGCCACGCGCGCTGAGCAAGGCTGGCAGGCCCGACAGCTTGTGGCCGCCTTCCGGGGTTTGCATCAGGTACTCGAAGCCCGGCAGGTTGGGGAAGCAGGCCATGGTGGCAAACATGCCCTGGTGGGTGTGCGTGCCGTTGGAGAAGAAGCGGTCGAACAGCAGGCCTTCTTTGGCCAGCTTGTCGAAGTACGGGGTGATGTTGTTCGGGCTACCCAGCGCACCGACCGAGTGGCCGGCAAAGCTTTCCATCAGGATCACCACCACGTTCTTGACCGGCAGGGTGCGCTCGGCCGGCGGCAGGAAGTCGCGGCGCACGGCAGCTTCGTCGGCATCGACCAGGGTGTCGTTCGGGGTCAGCAATTGCTTGCGCACGGTTTCAGTGGCCAGGCCCTGCTCCAGTACCGGCTTCCAGATGTTGGCGCGGTCTTCGCCAAAGCGGCTCTTGGCGGCGTCGATCAGGGTCAGGGTGCCGTTCAGGCCCAGCTGGTTGACGAAGTTGGAGTCGGTGGTGAACGCATCGCCCCAGCGCATTGGCGGGCCTTGGCGCAGCGTGCCACGGGCGGCGACCACGGCCACCAGCAAGACCACCATGAACACGGCCAGGCGGTTGTACCACGGCGCCACGCGTTGTGCGCCCTGGCCCCGGGTGATGCGGTCAATGCCCTTGAACAGCAGGCTCAGCAGCCAGGTGCCGAATGCCCAGCCCAACAGGTAACGCACCACCGGGAAGCCGTACCAGAGCATGCTCAGTACGGTTTTCGGGTCTTCCTTGATGTACTGGAAGACCAGGCCGTTGAGGCGCTGGTGGAACTCGCGGTAGAAGTCCATTTCCATCAGGCCAAGGAACATCACCACGCTGGAGGTAAGTGTCAGCCAGAAACGGAACACCCCTCGCCGGGCCATGGCCCACGGGCTGAGCATGGCCAGCAACAGCGGAATGCTGAGGTACACCACCACCCGCAGGTCGAAGCGCAAGCCGTTGACGAAGCCCTCGGCGACGGTCGAGTAAGGGGTATCGCCGACCATATCGCTGTTGTAGACCAACAGCGCCAGGCGCACGAGGCTGAGCATCAACATGATCACCAGGCCGCTGAGCAGCGTGTAGGCCAGGTGGGATTTCAGGGTGGGCGAGAACGGTGCTCGCGCGCCCCGTTGCTTCAAGGCGTCCGTGTTAGCCATGAATGGGAAGGTCCTAGGATTGCGGGTTGCGAAGAGGGCGTTGGCACTGGGCCAACGCAGCATTGTGCGGGTGCGGATTCTGTTTAAACCAATGTGAAAATTTTGTCACGCGGGTGTTGCCGCTTTTGTCTGTTCAGGCCCTATCGCCGGCAAGCCGGCTCCCACAGGCCCCCACAGTGCCTGGGGCTGTGGAGACCCTGTGGGAGCCGGCTTGCCGGCGATAGGGCCAGCACAGGCATTCAGATCCGCACATTCCCCCGCGGCCCGGCGATGGCCCAGATCACCAAACCCACCACGGGCAGCAGTGCGATGAGCAGAATCCACAACACCTTGCTGCCCACCTCGCTGCCGCTCTTGATCACGTTGAGGATGGCCCAGATGTCCAGCGCCAGAATGATCAGCCCAACCAGGCTGTTGAATGTCGACCCCATGCTTTGACTCCCTTTCAAAGGCTGTGCTGCACAGCATAGTCAGCTATCACGGCAATAGAAGGGAATCCTTGGCGGTGGCGGCAGGTCCCTGAGTAAACTGCCAACAGCCATTGAACCGAGGTCCGCATGCCCGTCGCACAGCCGCAAAGCCCTACCCCACCCTCGCTGCGCAATGCCTGGCGCCAACAGGTTGTGAATGCCCCGTGGCTCAGCGCCGGGCTGGCGCTGAGCCTGCTGGCGGTTTGTGCACTGTTGGCGGCCAGCTTCTGGAACGCGGTGAACGGCGACCATGCCGACAACCTGCACCTGGCGCTGCTGGGCGGGTTGTCCGGGTTCGGCGCTACGGCACTGGGGGCAGTGCTGGCGGTGGTGCTGCGCGATGTCAGCGCACGCACCCAGGACGTGATGCTGGGCTTCGCCGCCGGCATGATGCTGGCAGCCAGTTCGTTTTCGCTGATTCTGCCGGGGCTGGACGCCGCCCGCGAAATCACCGGCAGCGGCCCGGCGGCGGCGTTCACCGTGGTGCTGGGCATGGGCCTGGGCGTGCTGCTGATGCTGGGCCTGGACCGCTTCACCCCGCACGAGCATGAAAGCACCGGCCCGTGTGGCCCCGAGGCCGAGCGTATCAACCGGGTGTGGCTGTTCGTGCTGGCCATCACCTTGCACAACCTGCCGGAGGGCATGGCGATTGGCGTGAGCTTTGCCAATGGCGACCTGAACATCGGCCTGCCGCTGACCAGCGCCATTGCCATCCAGGACATCCCCGAAGGCCTGGCCGTGGCGCTGGCTTTGCGCGCTACCGGCCTGTCGAACTTCAAGGCCGCACTGGTGGCGATTGGTTCGGGGCTGATGGAACCGCTGGGGGCGGTGATCGGGCTGGGTATCTCGACCGGCTTCGCCCTCGCCTACCCCATCAGCATGGGCCTGGCGGCCGGGGCGATGATCTTCGTGGTCAGCCACGAAGTGATTCCCGAAACCCACCGCAACGGGCACCAGACGGCGGCGACCCTGGGGTTGATGGGTGGGTTTGCGGTCATGATGTTTCTGGATACCGCGCTGGGCTGAAGTTTTGGGTTGGCTGTACAGGCCCAATCGCTGGCAAGCCAGCTCCCACTGGGATCGCATCAGGGCTGAAAGGTGTTTGCCACACGCGCTGAAGATGCAGTGGCGAGCACCTGGCAGGGTGCATTGCCACAAACCATAGAGTCTCCCACAGGCGCACCACTGGGTTAGAACTGTATGGTGATGCCGTGGAAACTGGCTTACCCGCCACACGGGCCATCAGCCTTCAGACATGCACGGCAACTTTCAGGGCTTCAAGGGCTGGCTCGACCTTGATCCCCAGCTCGGCGCCCAGTTCCAGCACCCGCGCCAGGTCGTGCTGGCCCACCATCACCATCTGCAGCTCGTCGTCCAGCAATTGGCTGAAGTTCAGCAGCACATAACCGCCGGCCTCCTTGTTCAGCGCGCCCATCTGCACCTGAATGCGGTTCAAGGCAGTCAGCGGCTCGGTACGGGCCAGTTGTTTGGGCTTGAGGGTGAATGGCACGCTGTTGTCGAACGAGTCGCTGATCTGCTGGAACAGCGCCTGGTAGCTGTCGGCCTGGAACACCACGGTGTCCGGCAGGCTGCCCAGCACCACCCATTCGCCCAGCGGGATCGGGAAGGTGTCGTCGTAGTTGATATCAGGGTTGGCGGCGAGGAAAGCGGCCGGGTCGGCGTAAGCCTGGGCGGCCTCGTCGGCGATGCGCTCGATGTCGGCCTCGCGCATGCAGCCAGCGCCAATGAGGCTGATGAATTCGCGCAACTGAGTTTTCATGAAAAGGGGCCTGCGGCGTGTGAAAGTCGCCAAGGATAGCCGCAAATGCCCCCAGGCCGTTAGCCAGCCTGCACTTGCAGGCGTGCTGCGGTGTCCACCGCGCCCATGGTGCGCGCGGCCATCAGCGCGGTGGCCCCGCGGGCGTCCTGGCGCGCCGGGTCGGCGCCCTCGGCCAGCAGGTAATCGAGTATCTCGCAGCGGTTGAACATGGCCGCCAGCATCAGCGCCGTGCGCCCATCCTGGGCCGCTGCGTCTACCGGCACGCCGTGCTCGAGCAACAGGCGGATCATTGCCAGGTCACCCTTGAAGGCGGCACCGGCGATCGGCAACTGGCCGTTGTCGTTGGCAATCAGCGGGTCGGCGCCGTGGGCCAGCAGCACCCGTACCGCGTCGTGGTGACCGTGGTAGCTGGCCAGCATGAGCAGGGTGTCCCCTTTGTGGTTACGCAGGTTGGCCGGCAGGCCGCTGGCGAGCAAGCGCTCGAGCATCTCGGCATCGCCCTGGCGGGCCCGTTCGAACACCTGCTCGGCAAAGGCCGCGGTTTCGTCATCGGTCATGGTGGCGTGTGCGGCTTGGCTGGACATCGGGAACCTCCTTGCGTAAATGATTGCCCAAGTGTTTGTCAGGCACGCACTTGCGGTCAAAGGTTCAGATTCTATTGGGCCGATAGCTACCGCCCGCCTCGTGCAAATTGCACTGTGCAAAATGCACGACCTTGCAAGCTGCACGGAAGCGCTTCTGCAAAATCATCGCAAGCCACTGAATTTAAACGACTTTTCATGAATTAAGATTCTGGCACGGTCACTGCAACTACCTACTCATGTCTGCCACACAACAGCCAGGAGTTGCTATGGACCTTATTCAGCAAAAATTCGTCTCGGTATTTTCGGCCTACGAAGTGACCACCCAGGCTCGCCCGGACGGCGGCGTGCTGCTGACCCTGCGTGCGGCCGATGGCAAAGTGACCCGACGCGTACTGACTTATGCGCAAATGCACAGCGCCGAGCAGCTGTCGTGGGCTATCAGTGCCATCCGCCGTGACCTGGCTGAACAGGCCAGTGAACTGCCGGTGATCTCGATGCTGCAGAGCCAGCAACGGTTTGCGTTGCCGACCTACCGCTGAGTGTTGTGGTGCCTGAACGGCCCCCTTCGCGGGTAAACCCGCTCCTACACTGAATGTGTGATGCCATGTGTAGGCGCGGGTTTAACCGCGAAGAGGCCAGTGCAGGCATTACAACTCGTCAATGCCCAGAAATGCCCGCGCACTCACATCCCCGGTGAATCTCGCCTGCACACCCTGCTCGCTGCCGTACACACGCAAGGCCAGGCAGAACGGCGCTTCACCCAGCTCCACCCAGCGCCGCGTGCCAGCCGGCACGTGCAATTGATCCCCCTTCTCACACAACACCGAATACACCCACTCGCCCACCCGCAGCCCCACTTGCGCGCGCCCGCTGATCACGGCGAAAACCTCGTCGGCGTCATGCACGTGTTCATCGCGCACATCAACCTGCGCCGGGTCGTGGCCGTCACGGTTGAGCAGCACGAATGCCTTGCTGCCCTGCGCGGTCATCAGCTGGTCCAGGTACGCGCGGCACGCCGCCAACACCTCGTCGTGCGCAGTGCCTGGGCGCACCCGTACGCCAGGTTCGGCATGCTCGAAACGCACGCCGTGTTCAGCCAGGGTTGCGGCGATGTCATCGTGGTGGGTCAACACCTTTTGCGGCAATGCCGGGCTGGCGGTGTGGAAAACGCTGAGAATGCTCATCAGGGGCGGGTCCTGGTCGGTTGCGAACAAAGGCCAATGATAACGGCTGCAGCCAAGGCTGCGGCACTGGCCATACCAAAGGTGAAGCTGGGCCCCAGCAGTTTCCAGCTGTAACCCGAATACAACGCCCCCAACGCGCCGCCAGTACCCGACAGCGCGGCGTAGAAGGCCTGGCCCTGGCCCTGCTGGCGAGCGCCGAAGCTGGCCTGCACGAACGCGATGCTGGCGGCGTGGAAACAGCCGAACGTGGCCGCATGCAGCAGCTGGGCGAAAACCAGCACCGCCGGCTCGGCCGCCAGGTTGCCCAACAGCAGCCAGCGCACGGCGGCCAGCAGAAAACTGGCCAGCAACACACGTTGCACGCTGAAACGGGCGAACAGGCGGCTCATGCACATGAACATCAACACCTCGGCCACCACCCCCAGCGCCCACAGCAAACCGATGGCGCCACGGCTGTAGCCCAGGTGTTCCAGGTGCAGGGTAAGGAAGGTGTAGTACGGGCCGTGGCTGAGCTGCATCAGCGCCACGCAGGCATAGAAGGCAATGACCCCAGGCGCACGCAGTTGGCGCAGGAAGCCGCCGGCAGCGCTGCGCTCGCCCTGCTCCACCGGCTGGGCATTGGGCACCCACAGGCTGGCGGCGACGATACCGCCCATGATGATGACCAGCGCCAGCGGGTAGATGTCTAGGCTTAGCCATTCGAATACACGGCCCAACCCCACCACGGTGAGGATGAAGCCGATCGAGCCCCACAGGCGCACCTGGCTGTAGCGGGCCGTTTGCCCATGCAGGTGGGCCAGGGTGATGACCTCGAACTGCGGCAGTACCGCGTGCCAGAAGAACGCATGCAGGGCCATTACCAGCGCCAGCCAGGCGTAGCTTTTGCCGAAGAACACCAGGGCGAAGCTGGCCAACGTGCACAGCGCACCCAGGCGCACGATCAGCAGGCGCTGACCACTGCGGTCGCCCAGCCAGCCCCACAGGTTGGGGGCAATGCAGCGCATCAGCATAGGGATGGCCACCAGCTCGCCAATGCGCGCCGGGCTGAAGCCCAGGTGGTCGAAGTACAGGGCCAGGAACGGCGCCGTGGAACCGAGCAGGGCGAAATAGAACAGGTAGAAGCTGGACAGGCGCCAGTAAGGGATGGGTTGCATGGTGTGGCCTTGTGGGTGCCTGTAGCGGCCCTATCGCTGGCAAGCCAGCGCCCACAGGTGGCCCACAATGTTCTGGTTTGTGGTGACCCTGAGGGAGCTGGCTTGCCAGCGATGGGGCCGGTGCAGGCAGATCAGCGCTGGCCCAGCACCGGGGTATTCACCTGCACATCGGCATTTTGCGCACGGTGGCGCAGCAGGTGGTCCATCAGAGCGATGGCCATCATCGCCTCGGCGATCGGCGTGGCACGAATACCCACGCACGGGTCGTGGCGGCCCTTGGTGATCACCTCGACCGGGTTGCCATCCACGTCGATGGAACGCCCCGGGGTGGTGATGCTGGACGTCGGCTTCAGCGCCAGGTGGGCCACGATGGGCTGCCCCGAGGAAATGCCGCCCAGAATGCCGCCGGCATTGTTGCTGAGGAAGCCCTCAGGGGTCAGCTCGTCACGGTGCTCGGTGCCCCGCTGGGCGACGCTGGCGAAACCGGCGCCGATTTCCACGCCCTTGACCGCGTTGATGCTCATCAGCGCGTGGGCCAGTTCGGCGTCGAGGCGGTCGAAAATCGGCTCGCCCAGGCCAGGCATCACACCTTCGGCAACCACGGTGATCTTGGCGCCCACCGAATCCTGGTCACGGCGCAGTTGGTCCATGTACGCCTCCAGCTCCGGCACCTTGTCTGGGTCGGGGCTGAAGAAGGCATTCTGCTCCACCGATTCCCAGGTTTTGAACGGGATTTCGATCGGCCCCAGCTGGCTCATGTAGCCGCGCACGGTGATGCCCTGGCTGGCCAGGAACTTCTTGGCGATGGCACCGGCGGCCACGCGCATGGCGGTTTCGCGCGCCGAGCTGCGGCCGCCGCCGCGGTAGTCGCGCAGGCCGTACTTGTGGTGGTAGGTGTAGTCGGCGTGGGCCGGGCGGAACAGGTCCTTGATGGTGGAGTAGTCCTTGGATTTCTGGTCGGTGTTGCGGATCAACAGGCCGATCGAGCAGCCGGTGGTGCGGCCTTCAAATACGCCGGACAGAATTTCCACCTCGTCGGCTTCCTGGCGCTGGGTGGTGTGCCGGCTGGTACCGGGCTTGCGCCGGTCCAGGTCGTGCTGCAGGTCGGCGAGGGAAATTTCCAGGCCCGGTGGGCACCCGTCGACAATGGCGACCAACGCCGGGCCGTGGCTTTCGCCAGCGGTGGTGACAGTGAACAGCTTGCCGTAGGTATTGCCGGACATGGACGCTCCGCGAGATCTGCCTGAAATGGACGAAAGCGGCAGTATACAGATGGTTGAGTTGCCTGTGCGGGCCTCTTCGCGGGTGAACCCGCTTCTACAGGGTGGAATACCTGTGGGAGCTGGCTTGCCGGCGATAGGACCGAACCTGCCACGCACAGCCCAAGAACCTTCCCGTGAACATCAGGTCAAACCCACATCTCCCCATGTAGTACCGCATGATGTCGCGCCTTGTCGCCTTGTTCCTCTTGCTGTGCACCGGCCTGGCCCAGGCCGCCGCCCCCACCGTGCTGCAACGCCCCATCGACCTCGACACCGGCCAGGGCGTGCTGCACGGCAGTTTGCTGCTGCCGCAACAAGCCACACCGCCGCCGGTGGTGCTGATCATTGCCGGCTCAGGCCCTACCGACCGTGACGGCAACAACCCGGCCTCGGGCAGGGTCGACAACCTCAAGCGCCTGGCCCTGCTGCTGGCCAACGAACACATTGCCAGCGTGCGCTACGACAAGCGTGGCGTGGCTGCCAGCCAGCCTGCCGCACCCGATGAGCGGGACCTGAGCGTGGAGCGCTATGTGGCCGACGTGGTCGCCTGGAGCCACAAGCTCAAGGCCGACCCGCGCTTTGGCCCGCTGATTCTGATCGGCCACAGTGAAGGTGCGCTGATTGCCAGCCTGGCCGCCGAACAGGCTGGGGCCAGCGCCGTGATCACCCTGGCCGGCAGCGGCCGGCCACTGGCCGACGTGTTGCGCGAGCAACTGGCCCAGCGCCTGCCACCGGCGCAGCTGGCCGGTGGCAGCGCCCTGCTCGACCGCCTGCAGGCCGGGCAAACCAGCCTGGACGTGCCGGCACCGCTGCGCCAGGTGTTCCGCCCTAGTGTGCAGCCCTACCTGATTACCCTGTTCCGGCAAAACCCCGCCGCCGCCTTCGCCCGCCTGCCGATGCCGGCGCTGATCGTGCAGGGGCGCAACGATGTGCAGGTGGACGTGGCCGACGCCGAACGGCTCAAGGCAGCCAAGCCGGATGCGCAGTTGGTGTTGATCGACGGCATGAACCACATGCTGCGTATCAGCCCCAAAGACATGAGCCAGCAACGCGACAGCTACCTCAACCCTGAGTTGCCCCTGGCGCGCGAACTGGGTGAGCGAATTGTGACCTTCATCCAGCATTTGCCTTCGGCCTGAGGCAATGGCCTCAGGTCTGCGGCCTGCCTGCCGATACAGCAGGCATAGCCGAGGACCAGCCCCGATGACCATTGCCCCCGCCGCCGCAGAGCCGGCCGAAGAGCCCCAGGACAACCCCGCCCAGCCCTGGGCCGACCTGCCGGCCGAACACTTCCAGCTATTGCGCCTGGCCGCGCTGCCCACCGACCGCAGCACCGGCGCCCGGCCGCTGCGCTTTGTGCAGTTCGGCTATGCCGAGCGCCATGACAAGGCCCACAGCCTGCTGCGCATGGAGATCCAGCTGCCTGGGCAGAAGGTACACAAGGAACAGAACCGCCTGGACATCCGCGTGGACCATGCCGAACGCCGGGTGCGTATCGGCAACGCCCAGGGCCTGCAGTTGGAGCCGGTCAACCGCGGTATCGGCCGCTTCCTGCTGGCCCAGGCCGCGCAGTGGTTGCAGCGCAAATGGTCGCATTACCAGGTCGAGGGCATGACCTTGCCGAACAAGGATGCGCTGAACGAAGACTCACGCCTGCGCCGTGACCACTGCCTGCGTGGGGTGGGCATCGAGGTGGAGTACGAAGACGCCCAGCACTTGAAAGGCCGCACCGTGGAAATGCCTGTGGGGCAGTTGAAAGCAGCCTGGAGCAATGAACGGCTGCAACGGGTGGCTATCCTTGATGCCGCCAGCTTGCTACAGCAGGCAGACCTGCAGTTGCAGGAAAAAGACGCACAGCTGCGCGAGCGTGATGAGCGGGTGGCCAAGTACCAGCGTGAAGATGGCGGGCTGCGCTTTACCATCACGTGCCTGGTGGCGTTTGCGGTGTTTCAGGCGGGGCTGCTGATCTGGATCGCAACCCGTTAAGACCGCGTTGCCTGTTTCGCGGGCTTGCCCGCTCCCACAAGGACCGGTGATATACCTGTGGGAGCGGGCGTGCCCGCGAATGGGCTGCAAAGCAGCCCCGTTCGGAATCAGACGCGGCCCTTGAACAGCTCCTGATGCTGGCGGCACTGCTCAGCGGTCAGCATGAACACCCCATGCCCGCCGCGCTCGAACTCCAGCCAGGCAAAGTCCACCTCGGGGTACAGCGCCTCCACATGCACCTGGCTGTTGCCCACTTCGACAATCAGCAAGCCTTTATCGGTGAGGTGATCGGCCGCTTCGGCCAGCATGCGCCGCACCAGGTCCAGCCCATCATTGCCACAGGCCAGGCCCAGCTCCGGCTCGTGGTGGTACTCGGCCGGCATGTCGTCGAAATCTTCGGCGTCGACATACGGCGGGTTGGACAGGATCAGGTCGAAGCGCTGCCCCGGCAAGCCGGCAAAACCGTCGCCCTGCACGGTGTACACACGGGTGTCCAGGCCGTGACGTTCGATGTTCTGGTTGGCCACTTCGAGGGCCTGGAACGACAGGTCAGCCAGCACCACTTCGGCCTCGGGGAACACGTCGGCGGCCACGATGCCGATGCAGCCCGAACCGGTGCACAGGTCCAGAATGCGTGCCGGCTCGTTGGCCAACCACGGCTCGAAACGCTTTTCGATCAGCTCGCCAATGGGTGAGCGCGGCACTAACACGCGCTCGTCGACGATGAACGACATGCCGCAGAACCAGGCCTCACCCAACAGGTAGGCAGTTGGCACGCGTTCTTCGATACGGCGCTTGAGCAGGTGCTGCAGGCGCACCCGCTCATCGTCTTCGAGCATGCAGTCCAGGTAGCTGTCGGCCACCTCCCATGGCAGGTGCACCGCACCCAGCACCAGCAGACGGGCTTCGTCCCAGGCATTGTCGGCACCATGGCCGAAGAACAGATCATGCTCATGGAAGCGGCTGACTGCCCAGCGGATGTAGTCGCGCAGGGTGCGCAGGCGGGATGTGATCACGGGGTACTCCTAATTCAGAACGGACAAAAGTCTAACAGCCTGGGGCACAGATTTGTTCCATCGCATCGTTGCCGGGCTAGCCACAGGCCAGTAACCATGCCACTTGCGTTGTCAACCATTCCCATTGGCGCCAATGCAGGGGAGAATAGGTGCACAAAAGCCCTACCAAGGAGCCCTTGATGTCCGTTCCAACCACGATGTTCCGCCTCACTGGCCGCGATTACCCGCCGGCCAAGCTGAGCCACGCCAGCCTGATCATCATCGATGCGCAAAAGGAGTACCTCAGTGGTCCCCTGCAGTTGTCGGGCATGGACGAGGCCGTGGCCAACATCGCCAGGTTGCTCGACGCCGCGCGCAAAAGCGGCCGTCCGATCATCCATGTTCGCCACCTGGGCACGGTGGGTGGCCGTTTCGACCCACAGGGGCCCGCTGGCCAGTTCATTCCAGGGCTGGAGCCGCTGGAGGGCGAAATCGTCATCGAAAAGCGCATGCCCAACGCCTTCAAGAACACCAAGCTGCACGAAACGCTGCAGGAGCTGGGGCACCTGGACCTGATCGTGTGCGGTTTCATGAGCCATTCCAGTGTCAGCACCACCGTGCGCCGCGCCAAAGACTATGGTTACCGGTGCACACTGGTAGAAGACGCTTCGGCAACCCGCGACCTGGCGTTCAAGGACGGGGTTATACCGGCCGCGCAGATTCACCAGTGCGAAATGGCCGTGATGGCCGACAACTTCGCTTGCGTGGCCCCTACCGCCAGCCTGATCTGAGGCCCTGGCACGACCGCCCGGCTGCCGGGCGGAACCCAAGGGGCGGCGGCAGGTCGAATTCCGGATATCCACAGAGGAGAGCGGAATGAAGCTCAAAGGCAGTTTCGACGCCAAGCGCCTGCGCCCGCGCCAACCGCGTAATTGGGGCGCCCGCCTGGCGGCCGGGCTGTCCGCCCTGCTGGCGACCCTGGGCGTACTGCTGGCCATGGCCGGCATCGCCGGCTTGCTAGGCAACTACCCTGCCCTGCAGGAACTCAACGCCAACAAGGCGTTGTCCAGCATCGTTACCGTGGCAGGCCTGCTGCTGCTGTGGCTGGGCGTGCGCTTGTGGCGGCGCAGCCGCATTCGCCTGCGGCGCGGGCGTGAGCTGAACCTGTCGCCACATCTGATGAAGAAGCATGATTGAGGGTTTTGTATAGGCTGTGCCGGCCTCTTCGCGGGTGAACCCGCTCCTACGCCCGGTGGTAGCCCTGTAGGAGCGGGTTCACCCGCGAAGAGGCCCGCACAGGCTGCATAAAGCCCCCACAGTCGCGTAAACTACGCCGCCCACGTGGAGGCACCATGCAAGACGACGATTTTTCCCTGTTCAAGGCCGAAGTGCGCGGCGTAAAGCCGATCCGCCACGACCGCGCCGAAGTCGGCAAGCCCAAGGCCGACCGCCAGCAGCTGGCCGGCCTGCGCCAGGCGGCGACCGTTCGCAGTGACAAGGCGCTGGTCATCGACGGTATGTCTGACCAGTTCGTGATCGACGTGGGCGCCGAAGACGAACTGATGTGGCGCCGCGACGGCGTGCAGGAAACCCAGCTGCGCAAGCTGAAACTGGGGCAGATCCCGTTCGAGGGCAGCCTCGACCTGCATGGCATGACCGTAGAGAAGGCCCGCGAAACCCTGTGGGCCTTCATCGCCGAAGCCACCAAGCTGGAAGTGCGCTGCGTGCGCGTGACCCATGGCAAGGCTGCGCGCCTGGACGGCAAGCGGCCGATGATCAAAAGCCACGTCAACACCTGGCTGCGCCAGCACCCGCAGGTGCTCGGCTTTGCCTCGTGCAGTGCCCGCCACGGCGGCACCGGTGCCGTGTATGTGATGCTCAAGCGAACCATGCTCGAAGGCCGCGACGAGTAACGCCGCGCTTGCAGCGCCGCGCGCGCCGCCGTAACCTTCGTTTTTGCGATTTTTTCCCAAGGTAGATCCATGTCCCTGGAACAGAACTACACCGAGATCCTCAGCCAGCTTGGCGAGGACGTCTCCCGCGAGGGCCTGCTCGACACGCCCAAGCGGGCTGCAAAGGCGATGAAGTACCTTTGCCGCGGTTATGAGCAAACACTGGAAGAAGTGACCAACAACGCGTTGTTCAGCTCTGACAACAGCGAAATGGTACTGGTCCGGGACATCGAGCTGTATTCGATGTGCGAACACCACATGCTGCCGTTCATCGGCAAGGCGCACGTGGCCTACCTGCCCAAAGGCAAGGTGCTGGGCCTGTCGAAGGTCGCGCGCATCGTCGACATGTTCGCCCGCCGCCTGCAAATTCAGGAAAACCTCAGCCGCCAGGTGGCCGAGGCTATCCAGCAGGTTACCGGTGCCGCCGGCGTGGCCGTGGTGATCGAAGCCAAGCACATGTGCATGATGATGCGCGGTGTGGAAAAACAGAACTCGACCATGATCACCTCGGTGATGCTGGGCGAATTCCGCGACAACGCCGCCACCCGCAGCGAGTTCCTCAGCCTGATCAAGTAATTGGCTGCAGACCCCGAGCCGACCCTTGCAGGTCGGCTTTTGCATTTCAGGAGTTGCCCATGATCGTCAAAGCCCTGCGGGTTGGCCTCGGCCAAGTCATCGTGTTCGCAGACTGGATCAGCCGCCCGGCCAAGTGCAAGCGCGACGCCGCCGCCCAGGCCCGCGTCGACCAGGCGGCCAAGGGCCTGGCGCTGTACCAGTTCCATGCCTGCCCGTTCTGCGTCAAGACCCGCCGCACCCTGCACCGCCTGAACGTACCGGTGGCGCTGCGTGATGCCAAGAACGACTCGGCGCACCGCCAGGCCCTGCAAGAAGGTGGCGGCCGGGTGAAAGTGCCGTGCCTGCGCATTGAAGAAGCGGGCAAGGTGACCTGGATGTATGAGTCCAAGGCCATCATTGCCTACCTGGATGAGCGGTTTGCTTCGGCCTGACAGGTTTCAGCTTTCCTGCACTGGCCCTATCGCCGGCAAGCCAGCTCCCACACAACAATACACAACTTGTTGATTGTGGGAGCTGGCTTGCCAGCGATGGGGCCGGTACAGGTTAGCGGTCAACCCACCATCGGCACATGCCTCGGGTGGCTGGCAACCCGCGCCAGCCAGGCGCGAACCGCCGGGTAATCGGCCAGGTCGAACCCGCCCTGATGGGCCACATGGGTGTAGGCATACAACGCCACATCGGCAATCGAATACTGCTCACCGACCAGGTACGGGGTCATCTGCAGTTGGCGTTCCATCACCTTCAAGGCCTTGTAGCCGCCCTTGTGCAGCTTTTTGTATTCGTCCATACGCTCATCTGGCAGCCCCAGGTAAAACTGGATGAAACGCGCCACGGCAATGTACGGCTCGTGGCTGTACTGCTCGAAGAACTGCCACTGCAACACCTGGGTACGCAGGCGCGGCTCGCTGGGCAGGAATGAACTGCCATCGGCCAGGAAATTGAGAATGGCGTTGGACTCCCACAGGTAAGTGCCGTCTTCCAGCTCTAGCACCGGCACCTTGCCATTGGGGTTCATCGCCAGAAACGCCGGCGTTTGGGTCTCGCCTTTGAGAATGTCCACCGGGTGCCATTCGTACGGCCGGCCCAGCAGGCTCAACATCAACTTGACCTTGTAGCAGTTACCCGACTGGTAGTCGCCATAAACCTTGTACATCGCCCCTCCCTGCAAAGCAGTTTTGCAATTGCGCCCAATAGTTGGCGACTGTACGGCTAAAAGCAACGGCCGCTGTATGGCAAGGATCTACCTTGCTGGTTGTAGTCTGAAAAAACTGCTTACACCTTTACAAGGACTTTGTTCATGAACAATGCCACCTCCGCACGCCTGCGGCCCCTGGCAGACAGCGCCCCGTCGGCAGTGGTCGCCGGCTTCATCGCCATGCTCACCGGTTACACCAGCTCGCTGGTGCTGATGTTCCAGGCCGGCCAGGCGGCCGGGTTGACCACTGCGCAGATCTCGTCGTGGATCTGGGCGCTGTCGATTGGCATGGCGGTGTGCAGCATCGGCCTGTCATTGCGCTACCGCACCCCCATCACCATTGCCTGGTCCACCCCCGGCGCAGCGCTGCTGATCACCAGCCTGGGCGGGGTCAGTTACGGCGAGGCCATTGGCGCCTACATCACCTGTGCGGTGCTGGTGCTGGTGTGCGGGCTGACCGGCAGCTTCGAGCGCCTGGTCAAACGCATTCCGGCGTCGCTGGCTTCGGCGTTGCTGGCGGGCATCCTGTTCAAGATCGGCAGCGAAATTTTCGTGGCAGCGCAGCACCGTACCCTGCTGGTGTTGGGCATGTTCTTCAGCTACCTGCTGGTCAAGCGGCTGTCACCGCGCTACTGCGTGCTGGCGGCCTTGCTGGTGGGCACCGCACTGTCGGGCGCGCTGGGCCTGCTGGACTTCAGCGGCTTCCACCTGGAAGTGGCCAAGCCGGTGTGGACCACGCCGAGCTTCTCGCTGGCCGCCACCATCAGCATCGGCATTCCGCTGTTCGTGGTGGCGATGACTTCGCAGAACATGCCTGGCGTGGCCGTGCTGCGCGCCGACGGCTACCAGGTACCGGCTTCGCCCCTGATCTCGGCTACCGGATTTGCCTCGCTGCTGCTGGCGCCGTTTGGCTCGCACGGGGTCAACCTGGCGGCGATCAGCGCGGCCATCTGCACTGGGCCGCATGCCCATGAAGACCCCAGCAAACGCTACACCGCAGCGGTGTGGTGCGGGATTTTCTACGGCATCGCCGGGGTGTTCGGGGCGACCCTGGCAGCGCTGTTTGCCGCGTTGCCGAAAGAGCTGGTGCTGTCGATTGCGGCGCTGGCGCTGTTTGGCTCGATCATGAACGGGCTGACGGTTGCCATGAGCGAAGCGCGGGAGCGTGAGGCGGCAGTGATTACCTTCATGGTGACGGCGTCGGGGCTGACCCTGTTCTCGATCGGGTCGGCGTTCTGGGGGATTGTGGCGGGAGTTTTGGCCCTGGTGATTCTTAACCCGCGCAAGGCCTGAAGGTCATTATTGCCTGTACTGGCCCTATCGCTGGCAAGCCAGCTCCCACAGGGATTGCATCAGGGCTGACAGGTGTTTGTCAGAAGATATGCAGCGCCTGTGAGATCGAGCGCCGCGCGGGCGGCGCTCGATCTAACAGGCGCTGAAGATGCTACGGCGAGCACCTGGCAACCCTGATGCCATCGCCAGAAACCACCTGGGCTACAACCTGAAATGCCCCACCATACCCTTCAGGTCGGTGCCCAACTGCACCAGCTCCACACTTGACCGGGCATTGTCCTGCATGGCCAACGCCGCCTGGTCGGCACTGCCGCGGATCTGTGTGACGCTGCGGCTGATCTCTTCGGCAACCGAACTCTGCTGCTCGGCTGCAGCGGCGATCTGCTGGTTCATCTGCTGAATCAACGACACTGCCGCAGCAATACTGCCCAGGGCACTTTCGGTGTGCAACGCGTCAGCCACCGCCATACGCACCAGCTCGGCACTGCCGCGGATCTGCGCCACCGACTGCTGTGCATTGCCGCGCAAGCTGGCCACCAGGGTCTCGATCTGCTCGGTGGACTGGCGGGTACGCTTGGCCAAGGCCCGCACTTCATCGGCCACCACGGCAAAACCGCGGCCCTGTTCACCGGCCCGGGCCGCTTCGATGGCGGCGTTCAGCGCCAGCAGGTTGGTTTGCTCGGCCACGCTCTTGATCACTTCCAGCACATCGCCAATGGTATGGATTTCGGCACTGAGGCTGTCGATGCCGGCACTGGCGGTTTCCGCCGCGGCGGCCAGTTGTTCGATGCGCTGCATGCTCTGGCGCACCACCTGCTGGCCCGAGCCGACCTTGGCGTCTGCCGCCTCGGCCGCCTGGGCCGCTTCTTCGGCGTTGCGCGCCACGTCGTGCACGGTGGCGGTCATCTGTTGCATGGCGGTGGCGACCTGTTCGGTTTCCTCTTTCTGGCTGCCCACCTCACGGTTGGTCTGTTCGGTCACCGCCGACAGCGCCTGGGCACTGCCTGCCAGTTGCTCGATGCCCTGCTGCAAGCCACTGACAATACCGGCCAGCCCCGCAGCCATCTGCTGCATGGCCTGCATCAACTGCCCCACTTCGTCACGCCGCGGCGCCTGGGCATCGAACGCCAGCTCGCCCGCCGCAATGCGCTGGGCGCGGGCGATCACATGCTTGAGCGGGCCGACCACCGCGCGGGTAATCAACCAGGCCGCCAGCACGCCGGCCACCAGCGCCAGCACCGTGGCCAGGCCAATGGCCAGGGCATTGCGCTGCAGCTCGCCCTGCAGTGCCTGCTCCTGCGCCAGGTAGGCTTGGTCGACGCGGCCGGTGACCTGCTCGGCACTGGCCTGCAACTGGTCCTTCAACCCTTGTTCACGGGCCAATTCGTCGGTGTATTCGTTGAGCTTTTCCGAGAAGCTGGCGATGTGCCCCGCCACTTCGCCCAGCACGCTCTGGTAACCGGCATCGGTAACGGCGCCCTGCAGCTGGCCGACCAGGCTGGCCGCCTCGACGGTTTGAGCAATGCGCTCTTTACTGACACCCTCTTCGCCCTTGCGGCTTTGCTCCAGGCGCACCCGCGCTTCGTCCATGGCCTGCAGCATCAGCCGTGACACCTGTGCCACCTGGCCGGCTTGCTCGAGAAACTCGCCGCCCTGCTGGCCTTGGGACTGCTTGAGGGTGTACACGCCATCGTCGGCTAGGCCGGCCTGCAGCACATCCAGGTTATTGGCCACGCTGGACACCGACCAGCTGGCCATGTCGAGCGCCAGCTCCTTGGCCTGCACGGCCTGCACGAAGGCCTCGAACGCCTGGCCGTAGGCCGCCAGGTCGGACTCTGCCGCCGCCAGCGCCGGCAGGGTACTGGCGCGCTCGGCAAGGCCCTTGAGGCCGCTGCGCAGCGCTTCGGCCTGTTTCAGGTCGGAACGCAGGGCAAACGCCTGTTCGTGCTGGCGTAAGCGCAGCAAGTCGGTATTGAACTGGGCCAGCTGGCGCAAGCTGTCGAAACGCTGGCCCACGCTGTATAACGCCGCAACACCAATGGCCGCGACCGCCAGCGTCAGCAGCAGCACCAGGGCAAAGCCCAGCCCCAGTTTACGGGCCATGCCCAGGTTGGCCAGCACACCATGCTTGCTCGCGCCCATCGCCCATTCCCCTTGTGCGTGCGAGGTTAACCCGAAGGCCAAGGTTGGCAACGTTGCCTGCTGCTGAACAAGGGCCTGACGTCAGAATAGTGTCAAATAGCTATGTCTTGTCGCTTTTAGCTGCGCTGAAGTCGGTTTCATCAGATTGCTGTCGCCCCACCGTCCACGGTCAGGCAGTGGCCAGTGGTAAACGCCGCGCCGTCGCTGCACAAGTAAAGCACCGCACTGGCAATTTCCTCCACCTTGCCAATGCGCCCGACCGGGTGCATGGCCGCGGCGAATTCAGCCTTGCGCGGGTCGGCTTCATAGGCACGGCGGAACATGTCGGTGTCGATCACCGCCGGGCACACGGCGTTCACGCGGATGCCCTTCTTGGCGTATTCGATGGCCGCCGACTTGGTCAGGCCAATGACCGCATGCTTGCTGGCACTGTAGATGCTCATCTTCGGCGCCGCGCCCAGCCCTGCCACCGAAGCGGTATTGACGATCACCCCGCCGCCCTGGGCCAGCAGCAATGGCAGCTGGTACTTCATGCACAGCCACACCCCCTTCACGTTCACGCCCATGATGGCGTCGAACTCGGCCTCGCTGCCATCGGCCAGGCGATGCTGCTCGATCTCGATACCGGCGTTGTTGAAGGCGTAGTCGAGCCGGCCATAGGCAGCCATCAGCTCGTCGTGCAACTGGCGCACCGATGCGTCACGGGTTACGTCGCAGGCAATGAACAACGCCTGGCCCCCCGCTGCCTGCACAAGCGCTACGGTGGCTTCACCGCCGACTGTATCGCGGTCGGCCACTACCACCTTCAAGCCTTGCTGGGCGAACGCCAGGGCGGTTGCCCGGCCAATGCCGGCCGCCGCGCCGGTAACCAGGGCTACCTGGCCAGAAAAGGTCATGCTCATCGCGCGCTCCTGTGAAGGTATGGTGGGGTTCAGAGCATAGTCAGGCGTTGGCTGGCGGGGCAGCATCATCACATGAGCATTTGGGCTGCCATGCTTGTCAGTGATATTAAGGACCTGTCTTCATCAACAGGGTAGATTGAAGCCCTGTTACCCTCCACTGCCTACAAAGGACCCCGTCATGAGCCAAACCAACCGCCGCTTCCTGCTCGCCAAACGCCCGGTGGGTGCCGTGCGCCGAGACGACTTCAGCTACGAGACCGTACCTGCCGAGCAACCCGGCGAAGGCCAGGTGCTGGTGCGCAACCTGTACCTGTCGCTGGACCCCGCCATGCGCGGCTGGATGAACGAAGGCAAGTCCTACATTCCGCCGGTGGCCCTGGGCCAGGTGATGCGCGCCCTGGGCGTGGGCGAGGTGGTGGCCTCCAACCACCCGGACTTCAAGCCCGGCGACCATGTAAGCGGCGCGCTGGGCGTGCAGGACTACTTCACCGGCGAGCCCCAGGGCCTGCACAAAATCGACCCCAACCTGGCGCCGCTGCCGCGCTACCTGTCGGCGCTGGGCATGACCGGCATGACCGCCTACTTCGCCCTGCTGGAAGTGGGCCAGCCCAAGGCTGGCGACACCGTGGTGATTTCCGGCGCGGCCGGTGCGGTGGGCAGCATTGTCGGGCAGATTGCCAAGGTGAAGGGTTGCCACGTGGTGGGCATTGCTGGCGGCGCCGAGAAGTGCCAGTACCTGAAGGACGAACTGGGCTTTGACGGGGTGATCGACTACAAGGCCGAAGACGTGCTGGCCGGGTTGAAGCGCGAGTGCCCGAAAGGCGTGGACGTGTACTTCGACAACGTGGGCGGCGAGATTCTGGACGCGGTGCTGACGCGCATCAACTTCAAGGCGCGCATCGTGATTTGCGGCGCCATCAGCCAGTACAACAACAAGGAAGCGGTGAAGGGCCCGGCCAACTACCTGGCATTGCTGGTGAACCGCGCGCGCATGGAAGGCTTTGTGGTGATGGACCACACCAAGGAATACGGCAAGGCCGCACAGGAAATTGCCGGGTGGTTGGCCAGCGGGCAGGTGAAAAGCAAGGAAGATGTGGTGGAGGGGCTGGAGACCTTCCCAGAGACCTTGCTGAAGCTGTTCAACGGTGAGAATTTTGGCAAGTTGGTGCTGAAGGTTTAACCCCACCCCCGCCAACCCGCCCTTACAGCGGCGGGTGTTGAAGCGCCGGTATGTGGCCACCACCCGAGAATACGGTGGTGGCTGCAACGGTGAATGCCCAGGAAACACTGGCCAGCAGCCCCGGCCTATTCGCGGGTGAACCCGCGAATACGGTGGCAGCTGCAACGGTGAATGCCCAAAAAACACTGGCCAGCAGCCCCGGCCTCTTCGCGGGTAAACCCGCTCCTACACCGGCCGAGGTCCACGCGCCTCCGGTACCGAACCCCCGATATGTGGCCATCCCCAACCAGTGCAGGAGCGGGTTCACCCGCGAATACGGTGGTAGCTGCAACGGTGAATGCCCAGAAAATACTGGCCAGCAGGCCCGGCCTCTTCGCGGGTAAACCCGCTCCTACAACGGCCGAGGTCCACGCGCCTCCGGTATCGAACCACCGATGTGTGGCCATCACCAACCAGTGAACTGCGCCCCTGACCCGTCGTGGCGGCGTGTTACAGACTTGGCGAGAACCCCAACGCCTAAATGCTCAGTTACCTATGGTCCCCACCCGATACTCTTTCTGGAACACCTCCGACGCCTCATTGAAAATACTGGTGATTTGAAAATTTATCGTAACGTATGACCATTTCTCGGGAACCTCATAAAGCTTCAAAAACCCCCTTCTGAGCGCCGGATTACAAACAGAAACTACAGGCCCCAACTTGTTACCCTCTCGGTCGCTCAAATAGCCTTCAATCTTTAATTGAGGTGCACTGTATTCATCGATGGTCCAAATAAATGTGATTACATTTGAACCCTCTACCCATTCGATGAAGCCGATCTTCGTAATCGCCGGGCGGGAAACCGTAGAAGGCCTATCCCCTTGCCGTAGCTGGAAAGTCAAACTGCCGCTTTCATTATCAAACACCCCACCTGCCGTTACCTGGATAGCCGTATTGTCCTGTACCGCTTCAGCCATCCAATAGGAGGCAGGGCCGCCTGCACTCACGGTGTAGGACTCAGGCTTCACCCAGGCGGTTGAGCCTGCACTCAAGGCAAAATAGTCCCTGTAGATACCGGAGTAGCCCTCAGGTTTACCGTTTTCGCCAAGCGGGTAGAAATTCTCGAGAAAACCATGGAGGCTCCTGGTGTCCAGCACAGTGCTTGCACCGGTCCCCGGCAGGGAGACAGTTAGGTAATGTGTCCATTTAGCCGCCTTACTGTCGTAAATGAACATCGCCACATACGTGAGCCCTTTCCTTGGATCCTCCCAACGCCTGATAAAAGACGCGTACCAAGTGTCTTGCCTCCAGTTCATGTCCGGGTATGAAGTGTGTAGCCCAGTCCCTTCCCCACCGAAACCGTCCACGAGCAGACACCGAATACCATGCACCACCGCTACACCTTCATTGAGCTCGTCAGACGCGCTAGACCAGAAGGAACATATGTTGCCGTATGTATGCGTTCTAGTCCGTGGGCTATAACCATGCTGGATCCCGGTGTAACCGCCGCGCCCACCGAATTGGAAATTGAGGCTAGACCAATAGATATAGGGCTTGTTCCCGCCCGCAGGCACATAGAATTCGGCATACACCCCATCCGCTACAGTCACGGCCTCGAAATAAGGTTTGAGGGTCGGCCCGGACGTTGGAAAACCTCTGACAGCTTTGCCCAGTAACCTCATAAAAACCGCTGAAAAAACTTTAATAGCTTTGCCCAATACGTTCATAAAGCCCCCCCGCCCATTCAGCGCCATGAGTTGACACTAACACGGGGTTTTATGCAGGTAACCTGACACTATTGCCAGGTCGGGAACTGTTTCTACGCAAACTTGCGAACAGCAATACTGCCGGGCGCCGAGCACGTCAGCACCGCGTGCCACACCCAATAAAAAGGCCGGCACTTTCGGTGCCGGCCTTTTGGCCTTGCCTTGGGCTACTTACCCACGAATCTCCGCCACCACCGCCGCCAGCGCCTGCGCCGGGTCGGCGGCCTGGCTGATCGGGCGGCCGACAACCAGGTAATCGGACCCTGCATCCAGCGCCTGGCGCGGGGTGAGGATGCGGCGCTGGTCATCTTGCGCACTACCGGCCGGGCGAATGCCCGGGGTCACCAGTTGCAGCGCCGGGTGCGCCGCCTTCAATGCCGGGGCCTCCAACGCCGAGCACACCAGCCCGTCCATACCCGCCTTCTGCGCCAATGCCGCCAGGCGCAATACCTGCTCCTGCGGGTCTACATCCAGGCCGATACCCGCCAGGTCTTCACGCTCCATGCTGGTAAGCACGGTCACGCCAATCAGCAACGGCTGCGGGCCGCTGCGCTTGGCCAGCTCTTCGCGGCAGGCCGCCATCATGCGCAGGCCACCGGAGCAATGCACGTTGACCATCCACACCCCCATTTCGGCCGCTGCTTTCACCGCCATGGCCGTGGTGTTGGGGATGTCGTGGAACTTGAGGTCGAGGAACACTTCGAAGCCCTTGGCGCACAGGGTTTCGACAATGCCCGAAGCGCTGCTGGTGAACAGCTCTTTGCCCACCTTTACCCGGCACAGCGCAGGGTCAAGCTGGTCAGCCAGCTTCAAGGCGGCATCACGGGTCGGGAAATCCAGGGCGACGATCAGGGGCGTCTGGCAGGCGGACATGGCAGGGTCTCTTGGCAAGTCGAAAACGGCGCGCATTGTAAACGAAGTGGCCCCGGCTTTGGGGCCCGTAGGTCACGGAATTGGCCCAGCATGGGCCGGCACCTATAATTGAACCAACGGAACGGGTAATTGCTCAAACTTTACACACGCGTTGCCCAAGGCCCGATCAAAGGAGAACGACAATGCCCTGGTATGCCTGGCTGATCCTCATCATAGCCCTTGGCTCCATCGTCGGCGGGTTGATGATGCTGCGCGACACCGCAAAAAATCTGCCGCTGACCGACGAGCAACTGCGCAAGGTGCATGAGCGCAACGCCGAGGCAGATGCCAAGGATGCGCGGGATCGCTGAAACGCTCCGCCGTTGCCCGGGGCGCGAGGATTGTTTATTACGCCCATGCATGAATAGGGCCGGGGGCTGATGCCTGTCAGTTAAGGGTTACTGGGGCTGCTTTGCAGCCCTTCGCGGGCACGCCCGCTCCTACACGTTTGGCGCTGAACTCAAGAAATGCGCGATCCCCTGTGGGAGCGGGCGTGCCCGCGAAGGGTCGCAAAGCGGCCCCAAATCACTTAACTGACTGGCATTAGGCCTGGGGCCTGCCTACGGCATGACCCCTGCCCCTCCTGCAGTTACTCCACCATCACTTTGTCCCGGTTGCGCTCCAGCAGCGCATTGCCTATCCCCTTGATCTCCAGCAATTCATCCACCGAAGCAAACGGCCCGTTCGCCTCGCGGTAGGCCACAATAGCCTCGGCCTTGGCCTTGCCAATGCCATTCAGTTCCTTCTGCAGGGTCAGGGCATCGGCCTTGTTCAGGTCCAGCCGTTGCGGCTGCTGCACCTGCTGCTGGCTGACGATCGGCACCGGTTCGGCAACCGCCGCCGTATTGGCCGGGGCGGCACTGAGGGAAAAGGACAGGCTGGCGAACAGGGGCAGCAGCAGGTACGACAGAACGTTGTTACGCATGGTGAACACTCCTTGGGTTGGTCTTTTACCAGCAGCCGGTTTCCTTCGGCTGCGCCAACAACCCTAGCGACTAACCCGGGAGCAAAACACCCACGCCCAGCAGCGAATGGTTACCAGATCCGTCAACAAGCCTATCACCCTCGCCGACCCTCAAACCGAGTTCACAGCCCCCCCTAGGCGTCGTCCTCACTGAGGCATGGCCCTGCCGACCGACCTGTGGGCAAATGCCTAAATCTCCGCAAGCGCCTGCCCACCCTTAGCCGGCTGTTTTCCCACAAGGCACGCCGCACAAGCCCATGGCCATCGTCACCAGCCGCCCAGAAGCCCAGTGCCAACCCAAGACAACCACCTCGGCATGTGCGCCTGGGTGACCGGCAATGCCCGAAAATGCAGGGATCACGCGCAATAGCACATTGACATCGCGCTAGTTTATGGCATTAAAGGCGTTGATTATTTGCCCATGCCAAGGATGCGCGATGCCGAGCGGAAAAAAATCCACACCCAGCCAGCTATGGAACCACCTGGTCAAGGATGCGGGCCTAGAGCTGAACCTGAAGAAAAAACCCGGTCGTGATGCCGACTTGGAGTTGGAGGTACTCCGGCAGCTAGACCCCGCCCACGGCACCCCGTCGGCCTACCCTAGCGTTAAAGCGCTGCTCAAAGCCGACCAACAGGCAGCGGCACCGACCGTAACGGTAGAACGCTTGCTGGTGGCCGTGCTGGAATCCCAGAAAGGTTTTGCGGCGATGATGGGCGAGATTCTCGACACGCTGGCCATGGCCGAAGCCACCTTGGGCGAGCGCAACCTGACTATCGACTTCAGCTATGACGCTGTGACCGATAGCCACCTGAAACAGACCTTGGAACAGTTTCGGGTAGATGAAGAGCGCACCCGTAGAGTATGTGTCAGCCGCTTTGTATCGCTGTCGCAAGAACAACGCAGTGAGATCTACAGTATTCTCCGCACCCTGGATTACCCCAGCCTGGGCGACCGCGACGATCGCCTTCCGCTCACACCCCAGGTCGATGCCACACCTGCTCCGGCCCGGTTCCGTGCCCCCTTGCTTACGCTGGAAACGATGGTGGCAGACTTTCTTCAACTGTGCCGCGTCTATGGTGAATCGCGAACGGCTAATTACAGCCGTATAAGGCCAGATGGACGTTGGCAAGATTTCAGCGAGGAAGAGAAGCAAGCTATTTCCAGAGCCGCCGCCGCGACTGATTACTGGGACGTAGAAATCGTCGATAGCATCAACTTCATCAAACACCGCGCAAGCATCGCGCCTTCTGAGCAAACCACACTACTGGCCACGTTGACTAAGGCCGTGGCGTTGATCCCGACCAGGCAACAGTGGGTCGACGAAACCTACAAGCAATTGTTCGACCTACTCAACCTGCCAACCTGGAAACGGCGCCACGAGCTGTATTCGGTTTGGGTTGGCACACGGCTGCTCAACGTAGCCAAAACCCATGCAAGCCAGCTCACCTTCCACACGCACGGCAAGGTGCTGTCGTTCGCCTTTGGTGGAAGCGCGTTGGCCACCTACGCGTACAACGGCGCGCAGTTCGCAATCAAATGCGAGGTACGCAGCGACCTGGTAGGTACCAGCACCAAGCGCAAGCGCGCCATTCAGCCAGACTTCAGGGTGTTGCGGGAAGGCGGTACCGCCACCCCCAACGACGCCACCTACCTGGTGGTTGAATGCAAGCATTACCTCCAACAAAATGTGAACAACTTCGCTACCGCCGCCAGCGATTATGCACGCAGTTGCCGCTACGCCACTGTATTGGTGGTGAACCACGGCCCCGTGGAAGAACCCAAATTATTGAGCGCGGTGGAACCTGAAGTTCAAAACCGCGCACGCTTCATCGGCGATGCCACGCCAGGCACGCCGGCCCAACTGCAAGCCTTTCTACAAACTGCGCTGTTCTCAACGCCCGCCAGGGCGCCGTCGGTTCCTTCACCCCGCCCCCAGGCAAGCGCCAATGCCCCAAGCACCGGAAGCCTGACCGCGCCACTGTTGTCGGTGGAGGTGGAATGGGACGCCGCGTTACAAGACATCGACCTTGCCCTGGCCTTCGATCCCGATGGGACCAGCCAATCTGTCGAGATCAATTACATGAACAAAGGCAGTATGGGTGCCCCGCACTACGCGGTGCTACAGCGGGATGTGCACACAGGGCCTGGTAAAGAGACGATTGATATCTACCAACTAACCTCGCGGCGATACGAAGTTATAGTGCGTAACTACTCAAAAAAAGGCTACCTCCCAGCAGCGCACCTGTGCGGACGCATCTTGCTCGGCAATCACCGAATCTTGGCGACTCCACCCGTGGATAACGTCACCGAATGGAAAATGGCGGTTTTGATGATTGATGCAGACGGCACTATCACGGTCGAATCCTGACTCCGTCGCCCTCACCAACGCCACCGCAAAGTGAGGTGCGCGTGCAGGCTGACACGTCAGACTTTCCTGAAACGCTTCCCCGCCTCTTCAGCTTTGGGCAACAAGCGAACTATCCTACGCCCCGGTCAGACGCAGCTGAATAGCCGGGGAAATGCCCCAGGGATAACTTCACCGGGTTGCCGATTTGGTGACCGGGTGTGAGAACCTGCTATGCACTGCTGCTCTCCTGTTCATGGCGGCCATTCGCGGGCAAGCTTCGGCTTGGCCGGTTTTCAGTGCATCGGTTTCTCACCCCGCGTAATGGCTGCCACCTTTGTCCGTGAGAAAGATCGAGGTGGTGGTTTCTGCCAACGCACTGGAACCCCAACATGAAAAACCAAGACCAAGCCCCCATCCTCACCGCAGGCATCGAAACCTTCCTCGAAGCCGGCAACCCCACCCTGGACCTGCTGCGCGTGCAACCCGGCGTTCCGGTGGACGATGCGTATGAGCACGTCTCCGTGCTGCTAGGCTACTGCAAGCACCTGGTACGCGAAGGCGACATGGAAGATGACCACAAAATGCTGGGCGCAGCCGATTACCTGCTGGCCATGGCCAAGGCACTGATGAACGACATCGAAATCGCCAAGAACAAGCGCCACTAAAGCGCCGCCCCAGGCAGTGTAGGTGCGGATTCACCCGCGAATCCGCCCGCCCCGGCAACCCAAAAACCACCGCCACCAACAACCCAGCAGCACTTACACCAACCAAAACCCGCCCCACCCGCCAAGCGCCCACCTGCGCAAACGCACTGGTAGAGGGCGGGCCTGCGCCCCTCAGATTACCGTGCGTGGATAAACGCTGATAAACGCTGAAATGGCAATGGCATCCCCATCATCAACCTTCACCCGCGGGCTCTGCGCCGACCGTTTGATTTCGGTTGCAAACTCTGCGCTCTTGAACGCCTGCTCCAGCTCGTCACTGCCCGCGCCGGTATAGACCACCACCTGAGTACCGCTGTTGTGTTTCTGCAGGGGCAACTGCTTGATCTGCACCTGCACCCCCGACTTGGTCAGCGCAACGGCAATTTCCTTGGCGAAGCGCACGGCTTCCTTGTCATCCTTGTGGATGTTCAGTAGCACCACAGGCGCCAGTGTTTTGGCCTTCAAGTCAGCCGCCAACGCCTTGAATGCGTCATGCGCCTGCGGCGTCAGCGTTCGCGGCTTGAGGCTGGCCTCCAGCTTCAGGCGCTCGGTACGCTCGTTAGCCAGCTCGGCCCTTTCACGCTCGAGCTCGACCTTCAAGGCTTCGTTCTGCTCCAGAAGCTGCTGGATTTCCAGCTGCGCCTGAACGTCCGATTCGTTAACGACAGTCACCTCCTGCGAGGCCCGCGAAACGATGGCTTCGGAATGCTGGTTTTTCACGTCCGAGGTCATGTGGGCAATGATCATGGCACTGGCGGCGATCAGGGCGGCAATCACGGCGATGGCAGAGGCTATGGCGTGGATGAGGCTGGCTGTGTCTGCTGAAATATCAGGCATAAACAACTTCTTGAATTTAGGGATGTTCATCGATTCACGGTCGGGCAGGCGTGCTGGGTGAATGGCCTGACACAGGTACGAGTCGAGCCAGAAGGCTAGCGAGGCCTGGCAGAGTGCCATAGTTTTAGGGGTTTTGCCCGTTTCATAGAACGAACTCTAACTTATTGATTTTACTCTGTGGGAGCGGGCTTGCCCCGCGAAAGGACCGCACAGGCAGCGCAGATCTTGTAAGATTCCCCCTCGCCACTGACACCAGTGACAAGGGATTTGCAGAGATGACCATGATCAAGATCACCACCACCATCGAGTGCTCCAACAGCGCCCCGTTCGTTCTCTTCGGCGGCATCAATGTACTCGAATCCGAGGACCTGGCCCTGACCGCCTGCGCCGAGTACGTCCGGGTTACCGAGAAACTGGGCATCCCTTACGTGTTCAAGGCCAGCTTCGACAAGGCCAACCGCTCCTCGATCCACTCCTATCGCGGCCCAGGCATGGAAGAAGGCTTGCGCATCTTCGAGAAGGTCAAAGCCGAATTCGGGGTGCCGATCATCACCGACGTGCACGAAATCCACCAGTGCGCACCGGTCGCTGAAGTGGTCGACGTGCTCCAGTTGCCCGCCTTCCTCGCCCGTCAGACCGACCTGGTGGTGGCCCTGGCCAAGACCGGCAAACCGGTCAACATCAAGAAGCCGCAGTTCCTCAGCCCTTCGCAGATGCAGAACATCGTGCACAAGTTCAAGGAAGCCGGTAACGACCAGCTGATCCTCTGCGACCGCGGCACCTGCATGGGTTACGACAACTTGGTGGTCGACATGCTCGGCTTCGGCGTGATGAAACGCACCTGCGACAACCTGCCGATCATCTTCGACGTCACCCACGCCCTGCAGAACCGCGACCCGTCCGGTGCAGCCTCCGGTGGCCGCCGCGAGCAGGTGGTCGACCTGGCCCGCGCCGGCATGGCCGTAGGCCTGGCCGGGCTGTTCCTGGAAGCCCACCCGAACCCGGACCAGGCCAAGTGCGACGGCCCGAGTGCCCTACCGCTGGACAAGCTAGAGCCGTTCCTGGCGCAGATCAAGGCGCTGGACGACGTGGTCAAAGGTTTCCAGCCGCTGGTCATTGCCTGATCAAGCCCATGTAATGCAAAAGGGCCGGTATGCGCATGCATATCGGCCCTTTTTGCTTGTGCTGATACAGCCAGTGACCTTGCCACCACGCTATTTCCTGAGCTTGGAGAGTGCCTAGGAAACCAGGGGGACTCACCCGACCACCCGCAGTACGAACAGGTGTGCATGAGATTGCGCAATTCCATGGTGCTGAAGTATGCCAACCGCGACAAGGCACTGAGCCGGGAGATTTTTTCGGAAATCCCGCTCAGGTACTGAACAAGAAGACCCTGCGCGTCATGTGGCGGATGGTCTGCTCTTAGGCAACACGCTTGCGCTACCTATGAATCAGCGACTGACCGTATACCAGCGCCATCGGAATCCAGATCAGGAACCAGTGCTCCTTGGGTTGTGACATAGCCGCGAATCTCGGCCATGACAGCCGCAAGCGCCTGCGCCGGGTCCGAAACTTGGCTGGGCGACGGCTTCAAGCGGCAGCACGACCTGCTGCGCGCAGTACCGTCGCGAGCCGGCAGCCGGGGCAAATCCGACATACGGCACATTGCCTCCATTAGCCCATGTTATGAACAGAATGAAACACGATCAACGGCGAAAGTTGCGGCTTAAGTGGTAGGAACTTTTCCTTCGACTTGTGGTACATCCTTGACGCTTATGCCCTCTCGCGCTTAACCTCACGAGCCTTAGAACATGGAAGTCTCCGGAACACCCCCAGGCAAAATGCCACCGGGCTCGGGCCTTTCCTGAAGATGAATTCCGGCGTGCCTTAGCACGCTGCTTTGCTTTGCGGTTACCATCTTGAAGCCTCGTTCCTCCCTCCAGATCCAGAAATCGGTCATCTTTGCCCTCGTTTTGCGTGAAGCCCGTTCCCGTCTCGGCGACCGCCGCATGGGCGCCGTGTGGCTGCTGCTGGAGCCGATCTGCCACCTGCTCATCTTCTCTCTGCTGTTCGGCATGTTGCGCGGGCGAACCGTGTCTGGCGTCGAATACCCGGTCTTCATTCTGGTCGGCATGGCGCCGTTCCTGCTCTACCGGAACACCGCCCTGCGCCTGATGGACAGCCTGCGCGAGAACCGCTCGTTGTTCGGCTACAAACAGATCAAGCCCCTAGATACCTACATCGCCCGGGTGATCGTCGAAACCTGCATCGCCGCCACCGTATACGCCATCATCGTGTTCGGCTTCGCTTGGTACGGCTTCGACATGTCGGTGCACAGCCCCCTGCAATGGGTCGCCACCCTGGCCCTTGGCCTGTTGTTCGCCTTCGGCCTGGGCATGCTACTGGCCCTGATCACCCACGCCCTGCCGAGCCTGAAGATCGTCATCCGCATGGCGTTCTTCCCGCTGTATTTCATCTCGGGCGTGCTGATCCCTGCTTCCTACCTGCCACCGGCAATGATGCCGGTGCTGCTGCTCAACCCCTTCCTGCACATCCTCGAACTGATCCGCGCCGAGGTACTGCCACATTACATCCCGGTCGATGGCGCGTCCGTCACCTACGTCATCAGCTTCACCATGGTGTTGCTGTTCCTGTCCCTTGGGGCCTACCGCGCCCGCAGGATGCACCTGATTTCCACCAAGAACGGTTAAGTACAGGCCACACGTGTTCGAGCTCAGAAACGTCACCAAGTCGTACCTCACGCCCAATGGCCGGCGGTATGTCTTTCGCAACCTGTCGCTGGCCATTCCGCCCGGCAAGAACATCGGCCTGATCGGCCGCAACGGCGCCGGCAAGTCGACCTTGATGCGCCTGCTGGGCGGAGCCGACGTGCCCGACTCCGGCACCATCGTCACCGACCGCAGTATCTCGTGGCCGGTGGGGTTGACCGGTGGCTTCCAAGGCAGCATGAGCGGGCGCGACAACATCAAGTTCGTCTGCCGCATCTATGGCGCCACCGGCGAAGCCATGCGCGAGAAGATCCGCTACGTGCAGGAATTCGCCGAAATTGGCGACTGGATCGACGAGCCGATCAAGACCTATTCCTCGGGCATGCGCTCACGAGTGGCCTTTGGCCTGAGCATGGCGTTCGACTTCGACTACTACCTGATCGACGAAGTGATGTCGGTGGGCGACGCCCAGTTCAAGCGCAAGTGCGCCGACGTGTTCAAAGAGAAGCTGCAGAAATCCAACGTGGTGCTGGTTTCCCACTCCATGCCGGAAATCGAAAAACTCTGCGACGTGGTGCTGCTGGTGCGCGATGGCGGCATCCAGGTATACGACGACGTCGCTGAAGGCATCAAGGCCTACAACAGCTAATCCCCCTCTTCCCATTACGCAGCACCGTTCCACATCAAGGATGCATCCAACTATGAGCAGTACGGGTAACAAGAAGGGCTGGCGCCTGGCGTTGGCCATGGTGGTCCTGCCAATGATCCTGGCCGGCGTGTACTACGGCGTGTTCGCCATCGACCGCTATGTCAGCTCCGCCCAGGTGGTGGTGCGCCAGGATGGCAACAACCAGGGCGCCCAAGTGCCAGGCTTGGCCACCCTACTGACTGGTGCCAACCCAGCTTCGCGCGAAGAAACCCTGTACCTGCGCGAATACATCACCTCGATGGACATGATGCTGCTACTCGAAAGCAAGGTGCGCTGGATCGAGCAATACGCCGCCCAGCGTAGTGACGTGTTCTTCTGGCTCGACAAGGACGCCCCGCGCGAAGACCTGCTGGAGTACTACCAGCGCATGGTCTCGGCCCACTACGACGAAACCACCGGCCTGCTGCGGGTGGAAGTGCAAGCCTTCACCCCTGAGCTGTCCGAGCAGATGCTGCGGGTGATCCTCCAGGCCAGCGAGCACTTCGTCAACGAAGTGAGCCACAACATCGCTCGCGAGCAGATGAAGTTCGCCCAGGGCGAGCTGGAAACCGCGCGCCTGAACTACGGCAAGCGCAAGACCCAACTGCTGACCTTCCAGAACGACAACAAAGTCCTGGACGGCGGCAACACCGCGCAGAGCCGCGCCACCATCATTGCCGACCTGGAAAGCCAGTACACCAAGGAACAGGCCGCCCTGACCGAAATGTCCTTCAAGCTGCGCAGCGACGCCCCACAGGTACGCCAACAGAAACAGAAGGTCGAAGCCATCACCCAGCAGTTGGCCAAAGAAAAACGCTTGCTGGTGTCGTCGCCGCAAGGCTCGCAGCTGAACGTGGTCGCCTCGCGCTACCAACAGCTGATGCTGGACGCCGGCATTGCCGAGGAAACCTACAAGACTGCCGTCGCCGCGCTGGACAATGCCCGCATCGAAGCGAGCAAGAAGATCCGCACCTTGGTGACCGTGGTCAGCCCCAACACCCCACAACTCGCCCTATACCCAGAGCGTTGGTACAACCTGGCGACGATTCTGCTGGGCCTGCTGATGGTGTTCGGCATCACCCGCTTCATTCTGGCTTCGATCGAGGATCATCGTGATTAAATCCATGGCTGTCTCCAAGCGCTTCAATCTGAAACTCGCAGCACTTGCCCTGGCGACCCTGGGTCTGGCCGGTTGCGGCGGCACCCTGTCGGGCGCCGGCCCGTACAAGGGCACGATCGAGAGCAAGAACGAGGCGTACAACCTCGTCGACATCAATGCAAGTACCATTGCCCCGTACATGTTCGGTGCCCCGCGCCCTGCCTTGGCCAGCGTTACCAAGCCGGTTTCGGCAGAAGTACGCCTGGCTGCGGGTGACGTACTTAACGTGCTGATCGCCGATACCGCGCCGGAAGGCTCTGCTCTGTTCGCGCCGCTGGCTACCGGTGGCACCCAGCTGAAAACCCGCGTTGATGCACAGGGAATGATTTCGCTGCCTTATGTGGGCCGCGAATTCGTTGTTGGCATGACCCTGAACCAAGTCGAGCAGCTGATCCGCCGCAAGCTTAGGGGCATCACCACCGACGTGCAGACCCACGTCGAACTGGTGGGTGACCTGTCGGGCTCGGTGCTGGTTGCCGGTGCAGTGAAGACGCCGGGGCGCTTCAGCACTCTACAAGGGCCGCTGACACTGCTGGATGCCGTGAACCAGGCTGGTGGGCCGGTGCTGGAACCGCATTTGGTCAATGTGACTGTGCGTACGGGTAGCCAAGTGCAGCAGTTCAACTATGAGGACGTGCTGGCCGGTAACAACATGGTGCTGAAACCGAATTCGGAAGTGGTGCTGGACCGTGCGCGTCAGCGGTTTGTCGCGATGGGGGCTGTGGGTGAGCCGGGGTTGAAAGACCTGCCTAGCCAGAATACTAGCCTGCTGGATGCGCTGGGTAGCGTAGGCGGCCTGCGTGAAGCGAATGCCAACCCAGAGGGTGTGTTTGTGTTCCGCATGGCTGAAGCCGCAAACGGAAAACCAACAGTTCTGCGCTTGAACATGCGTGATCCGGCCGCGATCTTCTATGCGCGGCAGATTGCGGTAAAGCCGGATGACACTATTTATGTGACCAATGCGGCTGTGTACGAGTGGCAAAAGGTTATCTCGCCGATTGTGCAGACCATGCTTCTTGGAAAAGCAACTGGCGCCGTCAACTAACTTTTCACATTTCAGGCCGGTGACGAACGAGTTGTGCGAGTCCGCTCAATTTAATTACTGGCCTTTGAATTTAATCACGCACCAATATTCGCCTTTAGACATGCGGAAGGAATATGCATGAGCTACTCACATAACGACATTACATTAGTTTTCGGCATTCGGGCTCGCGACTACAACCCATGGGTTCTCGAGCGCCTAGCACTGGTAGGCAGCTACTACAACCCTCTGCCTAAAGTAGTTATTGTCGATTTTGGGTCACCTGAAGACCAAAGCGCAAGAATCAAAGAAATTTGCGAGCAGCACGGGTTTGACTATCAATTCGTAGAAGACTATGAGACCTTCTCCCCTGCCATTGCTCGCAACTCAGCAGTTGCCCATGTAAAAACCCCACTTATTTTTTTCAACGATATCGATTGCTTCTGGACATCTGACTTCTTTGCAAAGCTTGCCCACGCAGCCAATATCGAGCAACTAGATCAGTACTGGGATCGCATGCTAAACATGCCGGTCTACCATCTAACTGAAGAAGCAACCACCAACATCGCTCAAGGTTATGTTCCTGAGCAAGAAGCCAATGCACTAATGTCTCTCAAAATGGAGCAAACTGCGCATAGGTCCCTTGCATCCTGGAGACGCCAGCACGTTGACTTCGTCGCACCCTATAGCAACGTTTTCCTTATTCGCAAAGACTACTTTGAACACCTTGGTGGGTACAACGAAACATTCCGCGGCCACGGATCAGAAGATTTCGAATTTCTTATCAGATACGCGCTCATCAGCAAATATCTGCCAACACCCGCGCACCTTGACAAAGATTTTTACGGCCCTCTTCGAGACGCCTACTATACAGAGCTCAAAGAATATAAAGGCTACAGAAGACTATTTGAGGTCCTTTCGGCCCCGGCCGAACTTCTTGGCCTGAAAGTCATGCACTTGCATCATGACAAGCCAGCGGTAAGTGACTGGGTTTCCAAAAACGACTGGAAACGTAGCAACTTTAATATTGAGCTTGAGAAAATTATAAAAACTCCGTGGAAAATCCTTGAGCAGGATTGGCTTCCACGAGAAAAAAAACTACTGGTGCTACTGAAGCATAAAGATCAGTATGAATACTTCTTACCAATGAGATCAGCTGGCTACTCTATCGAGGTGCTGCTTCCGGGCGAGCATATGCCCGAGCGCGTAGTAGATAAAATCGAGAACGGTTATTATGACGCCGTATCGATATTCAATCCTTACATGAAATCGCACGAGACCATTCGCCCTTATCACGAACTGGCAAAGAAATGCGGTGTCAAAACAATTGTTGTAGAGCGCGGCGCCCTGCCTGGTAGCTGGTACTACGCACCTGAAGTAGCATACAACGACTCTGACTACAAAACTCGAGCTTATCTTGACTGGAGCCCCAACCAAGTCGAAACAGAAGCAACCACTGCACTTATTAGCGAGCTCCAAGGAGGTAGCAGCACCCTTGAAAAGCTTTCTGACTACCAGTCTACTTACGACAAGCACTCGCTAGTTTCTGCACTTGCGAAGAAGACCATATTTATTCCCCTTCAATTGCATGATGACATGGCTGTCACTCGCTACACCGAGGGGCACGTCAGCTACAGTGATTATTATGACTCGGTACTGTCAATTTGCGATAAAATTGACCAAGACACTGTCGTGTTCATCAAGCCCCATCCGCTTTCAGGTTATAAACTTGAGTTCCCTCAAAACAACGTAATTGTTTGCGATCACTCAGACAACATTCATGCACTTATTGACCTGAGCGATGCTGTAATCTGCTACAATAGTGGCGTAGGAGTTCTCAGCCTAGTTCACGGCAAAGAGACCTACACCATTGGTAACTCTTTCTACAGCCACTCATCAGGCCTCGGCAAGAAAGCTGCAGATCTTGATGAGGCACTAAAAGTCATTCATGATGAAAGCTCGGAAAAAGTATCGACCGCTGCTGTATTCCAATTTGTCGGCTGGCTTGCACACAGAAAGTACTCTTATTTCCTCGCCGACTCTGTTATTAGAGACTTTGGGGACAGGAAATCTCATGCGTACAAAAACATCTTACCTAAACGACTGAATATTGATAACTTCCACATCAACGTCACTCCATCCAAGCAAGATCGCACTTACTTCAAGAGCTCTTATCTCGCAGCAAAATACAATATTTATCACAAGAGCGTATCAACTCCAGCTGCCACCCCAGCAGCAGCTGCTGCCAAGCCGAAACCGGCAGCTGTGGTAGCTAAAAAGCCAGCAGCCGACACAGCCACCAAAGATCAAGCCCTGACGAACAGTAAGGAGTATAAGAAGTACAAGCTTAACAAAAAGCTTCGCACTACTCCTTATAACTACTTCAAGGATGCCAAGAGACCAATAACCAGAAGCCTGCGCTTCCTCTTCATTGAAAATTATCACGGCCCCTTGTTCCGCTTCGGCCTTAAGCTACTGGTACGCCCAGTTAAAGAACCAGAAGCTCTAGCTGCCAAATAAATCACAAATCCGCAATCATTCGGGCATCAGATAAGATGCCCGAATAGCCTACAACTGACCCTTAGAAAGACAACGAAAACTTATATTACTTTGGCTAAAGCTCGAACTTCCCTGCTTAGTCAACTAGGCATACCCCAAGAATTTCCCGAGTAAAAACATTGAAAATAATCCCAACTATTGAGTGTTCCAACACCACCCCATTCGTCCTCTTCGGCGGCATCAACGTACTCGAATCCGAGGACCTGGCCCTGACCGCCTGCGCCGAGTACGTCCGGGTTACCGAGAAACTGGGCATCCCTTACGTGTTCAAGGCCAGCTTCGACAAGGCTAACCGTTCCTCGATCCACTCCTATCGCGGCCCAGGCATGGAAGAAGGCCTGCGCATCTTCGAGAAGGTCAAAGCCGAGTTCGGGGTGCCGATCATCACCGACGTGCACGAAATCCACCAGTGCGCACCGGTCGCTGAAGTGGTCGACGTGCTCCAGTTGCCCGCCTTCCTCGCCCGCCAGACCGACCTGGTGGTGGCCCTGGCCAAGACCGGCAAACCGGTCAACATCAAGAAGCCGCAGTTCCTCAGCCCTTCGCAGATGCAGAACATCGTGCACAAGTTCAAGGAAGCCGGTAACAACCAGCTGATCCTCTGCGACCGCGGCACCTGCATGGGTTATGACAACCTGGTGGTCGACATGCTCGGCTTCGGCGTGATGAAACGCACCTGCGACAACCTGCCGATCATCTTCGACGTCACCCACGCTCTGCAGAACCGTGACCCATCCGGCGCCGCTTCCGGAGGCCGCCGTGAACAAGTAGTCGATCTGGCGCGTGCTGGCATGGGCGTTGGCCTGGCTGGCCTGTTCCTGGAAGCACACCCTAACCCTGACCAAGCCAAATGCGACGGACCAAGCGCCTTGCCGCTGGACAAGCTGGAGCCCTTCTTGGCTCAAATCAAGGCCCTTGACGATTTGGTCAAGTCCTTCCCGCCGCTGACAATTTCGTAAGGTTTCGGCAACAAGGATTGTGAGCATGGCTATTTCAGAACAACGGGTCGCAATAGTTATTCCGGCCCGCTACGGCTCTACCCGTCTTCCAGGCAAGCCACTGGCTGATATCGCAGGTAAACCGATGGTGCAACACGTCTATGAGCGTGCACTTCAGGTCGCCAATGCGCATGTTATAGTGATTGCTACTGACGACGCGCGGGTCGCCGAAGCCGTGCGCGGCTTTGGTGGCGAATGTGTGATGACGTCACCAGACCACCCGTCTGGCACCGACCGTCTTGCGGAAGTCATGGCCCAGGTTGACGCAGATATTTACATCAACCTGCAAGGTGATGAGCCGCTGGTTCGCCCGACCGATATCGAGGCCTTGGCTGCTGGCATGTTGGCGGATGCCAGCGTCAACGTCGGCACCCTTTGCCATCCGATCGACGCACATGAAGCGGTCAACCCTAACACAGTCAAGGTGGTGCTTGCGGATAATGGCAATGCGCTGTATTTCAGCCGTTCACCAATCCCCTACCCTCGCGACAGTGAAGTGGCAACATACCTCAAGCACGTGGGCGTTTACGCCTATCGCCGGGAGGTATTGGCTGAATATACCGGCCTGCCACAGCCTATGATGGAGCATGCAGAAAAGCTTGAACAACTGCGATTGATGGCTGCGGGCTACTGCATTCGTGCCTACGTCGTAGAGCCTACCGGTCCAGGCGTTGATACACCGGAGTGCTTGGAACAGGTACGCGCGCTGATGTCTGGCCAAGCTCCAGTAACGAAGCCGACACTAGCAGATATCCGCCTGGTAATCACTGATGTGGACGGTGTACTGACCGACGGCGGCATCTACTACGACGCTACCGGTGAATGCCTCAAGCGCTTCCACGTGCGTGATGGCATGGGCATGCGCTTGCTGGAGGAGAATGGTGTTCGGGTAGCAGTGCTGTCCGGGCGTGATTCTGCAACCTTGCGCAAGCGTGTGGCGGATCTGGGTGTGACGCTTTGCCAGTTTGGCGTAAAGGACAAACTCGCGGCCTGTAACCAGCTCATGGCTGAGGCTGGAGTCACGACTGAGCAAACTGCATGCATTGGCGACGACTGCATTGATCTGCCAGCGTTTGCAGCGTGCGGGATGTCGTTCGCAGTTGCAGACGCCCCCGCCTATGTTAAGGCTGCTGCAACCCAGACACTGATTGCGGCAGGTGGCACAGGTGCATTCCGTGAGGTTGCTGATGCCATTCTCTTCGCTCAGGGCAAAGACCAAGTTTTGGGCACCGCTTCTGGCTACTCGAAAGTGATGGCAAAAATGGCGCAATAGCAGCCACTATATGGTTAACCGGTAAGGCATATCATGAAAGGGCCGATAGCTTTAGCTTTTCGGCCCTTTTTAATAGATCAGTTGCTTTAGTCGAAAATTTCAACCACACCGACTACTGCGCCGTCTGCATCGGTAACAGCCAACGCTCGAATCTTGTTATCCAACATGTAAGCTTCAGCTTCCGAAAGTTGTGCATCTTCCGAAATAGTGTGCGGCTTAGCGGTCATGAACCGCGCAACGTTTTCGTGGACGACACCTTCATTCTCCAGCAGCGCTCGACGGAGATCCCCGTCCGTCACAATGCCAACCAGTCGATCATCATCCATTACTACTGTCATGCCCAGGCGGCTGCGGGTCATTACCAGCAGGCAATCATGGAAGCTGGTTGTCGACGTAACAATAGGAGCCGGCGAATGCATCACGTCACGCACACGGGTCAGCAGCTTGCGACCCAGGCTGCCACCGGGGTGGTAACGCGCGAAATCCATTGGCTTGAACTGAATCGCTTCGATCAACGCTACGGCCAATGCGTCACCCATGGCCATGGTAGCCAGCGTCGAAGTAGTGGGCGCCAAGTTGTTCGGGCAAACCTCGCGTTCTACGGAGATATCCAACCAGATATCAGCGTGCTTGGCCAAGGTCGACTTACCATTGCCGGTCATGGCGATAATCTTGTTGCCGAACGATTTGAGACTTGGGATAAGCTTGATCAGCTCTTCCGTTTCGCCACTGTAGCTGATGAGAATTAGCACATCGATTGGCTTGAGCATCCCCAGGTCGCCATGGAAGGCTTCGGCGGGATGCAGAAAAAAGCTTGGAGTACCAGTTGAGGCGAAGGTGGCGACCATCTTCTGACCGATCAGGCCAGATTTACCCATGCCGCACACTACAGTGCGCCCTTTGCAAGCATGGATAAGCTCCACAGCGCTCTGAAATTCACCATCCAGACGGTGGGCCAGCTGCGACACAGCTTGAGCCTGAGCGATGAGGGCTTCTTTGGCGATGCTTAGGTGATTCATTTTCGTCCCTGACAACTGCAGAAATGTTCGAAGCCGCGGATGGTAAGGTTTTTGCAAACTTCAAGCAAAGTCTGTTGGCCGATTCAGCCGATCAACGGACGGGAAATGCCAAAATTTTGGCCAGTTCTTCTTGTGAGAGCGGCTTTACCCCTCAAGCGCCATTGCCATCAACCTCGCTGCCTCGCAATGTGACCGCAATCATTCCCTTGATGCACTCATGCCAGTGCGCCAGAATGCGCGCTTTTTGCCCCCTACCCTAGCAGTCAGGAGACCAGCGATGCCCAGCCGTCGTGAACGTGCCAACGCCATTCGCGCCCTCAGCATGGATGCCGTGCAAAAGGCTAATAGCGGCCACCCAGGTGCCCCCATGGGCATGGCGGATATCGCCGAAGTACTGTGGCGTGACTACCTGAAACACAACCCGAGCAACCCGCACTTCGCCGACCGCGACCGCTTCGTGCTGTCCAACGGCCACGGCTCGATGCTGATCTACTCGCTGCTGCACCTGACCGGCTACGACCTGTCGATCGACGACCTCAAGGCCTTCCGTCAGTTGCACAGCCGCACCCCGGGCCACCCGGAATACGGCTACACCCCGGGCGTGGAGACCACCACCGGCCCGCTCGGCCAGGGTATCGCCAACGCCGTGGGCTTCGCCCTGGCAGAAAAAGTGCTGGCTGCCCAGTTCAACCGTGACGGCCACACCATCGTCGACCACAACACTTATGTGTTCCTGGGCGATGGCTGCATGATGGAAGGCATCTCCCACGAAGTCGCCTCGCTGGCCGGCACCCTGGGCCTGAACAAGCTGGTCGCCTTCTACGACGACAACGGCATCTCCATCGACGGCGAAGTGCACGGCTGGTTCACCGACAACACCCCGGCGCGCTTCGAAGCCTACAACTGGCAGGTAATCCGCAATGTCGACGGCCATGACGCCGACGAGATCAAGACCGCCATCGAAACCGCCCGTAAGAGCGATCGCCCGACCCTGATCTGCTGCAAGACCACCATCGGTTTCGGTTCGCCGAACAAACAGGGCAAGGAAGACTGCCACGGCGCACCGCTGGGCAACGACGAAATCGCCCTGACCCGCCAGGCCCTGAACTGGAACTACGGCCCGTTCGAAATCCCGGCCGACATCTATGCCGAGTGGGATGCCAAGGCTGCCGGTGCCCAGGTCGAAGCCGAGTGGAACCAGCGCTTCGACGCCTACGCCAAGGCTTACCCGGAGCTGGCTGCCGAGTTCAAGCGCCGTACCCGCGGCGAACTGCCGGCCGACTTCAGTGCCAAGGCCCAGGCCTACATCGAAGAAGTGGCTGCCAAGGGTGAAACCATCGCCAGCCGCAAGGCCAGCCAGAACGCTCTGAACGCCTTCGGCCCGTTGCTGCCCGAGTTCCTCGGTGGTTCGGCCGACCTGGCCGGTTCCAACCTGACCCTGTGGAAGGGCTGCAAGGGCGTCGAAGCCAATGACGCCAGCGGCAACTACGTGTTCTACGGCGTACGCGAGTTCGGCATGACCGCCATCATGAACGGTGTTGCCCTGCACGGCGGCCTGGTGCCTTACGGCGCGACCTTCCTGATGTTCATGGAATACGCCCGCAACGCCGTGCGCATGTCGGCGCTGATGAAGCAGCGCGTGATCCATGTGTATACCCACGACTCCATTGGCCTGGGCGAAGACGGCCCTACCCACCAGCCGATCGAGCAGCTGACCAGCCTGCGCAGCACGCCGAACCTGGACACCTGGCGCCCGGCTGACGCCGTTGAATCCGCCGTGTCCTGGAAAAACGCCCTGGAGCGCAAGGACGGCCCTTCGGCGCTGATCTTCTCGCGCCAGAACCTGCAGCACCAGGCGCGCAGCGCGCAGCAGATCGCCGACATCAGCCGTGGCGGCTATGTGCTCAAGGACTGTGCAGGCGAGCCTGAGCTGATCCTGATCGCCACCGGTTCGGAAGTGGGCCTGGCGGTTCAGGCCTTCGACAAGCTGACCGAGCAGGGCCGCAAGGTACGCGTGGTTTCCATGCCGTGCACCAGCGTGTTCGATGCCCAGGATGCTGCCTACAAGCAGTCCATACTGCCGCTGGAAGTGGGCGCGCGCATCGCCATCGAAGCCGCCCACGCCGACTTCTGGTACAAGTACGTCGGCCTGGAAGGCCGCGTGATCGGCATGACCACCTACGGTGAGTCGGCGCCGGCTTCGGCCCTGTTCGAGGAGTTCGGCTTCACCCTGGAGAACATCCTCGGTACTGCCCAAGAGCTGCTGGAAGACTGATAAGGTCTAAGGCGAGTGATGGCGGACAGAGAATGCTTTGCCCGCCACCGGCCCACATCTGCTTGGGGCGCCGAGACCCGCTTCGCCTGTTTTGATCTCCAAGCAGCACTTCGACGTCCAGCGGCACTCCTTTTTATAGCCTTCCAAATCAATGCGTTGTTGCAACTTTTGGTTGTATACATCCGTCTGATACGGGCAGCATAGTCCTCTTTCGCAGGTTCAAACCGCACGCCTACCCGTGCCAACATGGATGTCATGACTTCTTCCCTCACCCCCCACCCACCCAGCAAAATTGTGTACAGCTGGCGGTGCACCTCTGTCGAAGAACGGTTGAGGGCCCTGAAGCCGCAGTGGCGACACAAGTCGTTGGATATCACCACTGAAGTTTTGGGCGGGAATGCCTCCTTCGTTAACTACGTACGGCACCATCGCCTGATGGACCCGTGCACTGGCCAACCTGTTGAGCTAGTGGAAAAGTCGATTCGCAAATTAGCCTTTATCGGCAGCCAGGAGGCGCGCTTTCATCGCACCGCAGGGTGGCTGGCAGGTACTACGCGGTTTCACTACCCCGCCTGCCTGGGCGTTATCGAAACCCCATGGGAAAGCTTGATCTTCACAGAGTTCGTACGTGGTAAGCCGCCACGCATGCATAAAATTGGCAACCAGCTTGCGCTAGGCATCGCAGAGCTCGAGTCGCTAAGCCATAACTACCTACAAGAGCAGCCATCAAGAAAGGCGCCTCTTTTGTGGAGTATGGATTTTTTCAGACCCTGGTTCCTTTTACGGCCACGCTTCAATTTCTCCCGTTGCTTGCCAGAACTGGTGAACCTGGGGCTTGAAGATCATCGTTTTTCAGGCCTGGCCGAGCGCTTCAAGGCTTTCATCCCGCTAACTCGTAGACTGGCCAGCAACGCCCGCTGTAGCCCTCGTTGCATCAGCCATATGGATTACCTGCAGAAAAACCTGTTTCTCGACAAGGGCCAGCTACACCTGATCGACTGGAGTGAAGTCAAGATTGGCCGCATAGGCTTCGACGGCGGTGCCTACCTGGGCAGCTTGTTCCGGCGCAAGGATATGAAGGTATTCCTCACAGCGCAGGCAGACTTCATCGAGGCATACCGAACCGCTTTGCCAGCGCGGTTCAACGTGGAACAGGCCCTCGGGAACTTGCGCTACGTATTCCTACTCACAGCTCTGTTCCACTGCCTGCGCCCGGAAACCGTTGCCGAGTACAAGGAACGTGACCGGATGCCGCTGCTGCTGGAAAAATACAACTATTTGTTGGGTCTGCTGCACGCCGAGGGGTAGCTCTGCAGGTCGATTAACGGTGCATGGCTTTGCTGGTTAAGCCACCGTTGTGTCAGATGAAGCCGCCCCTTTGCGGGCGGGTAAACCGCCAGTGAGTGCGCATTGGGTAGCAATTTGATGCCATAGATCAGCATCTACGCAGATCGTCTAATTTCTTTTCGCGATTTGTGCTCAACGGCGCGCCTACAATTGTGAATATGTATTAACATTCGCCATCCTTTTTTACCGGTCCCGAAGGGCATCAAGCCCCTGGCGCCCCTTTGCTGAATGGATCCTGCTTCACGTTTATGGACGACGCTTTGCCCCGCCCACGCTTGCTGGTCTTGTCTAAAGGTGCTCAGCGCATCAGTACGCTCCCTGCATTGCTGCCCGATTTCGCGCTGCAATGCGGTGCTGTGCGTGACGTAGAAGTCGCTGACTGGGTAATGGCCTGGGGCCGCAAGCCCAGCGCTATGAAAGCGATAGCCGAAGCTCAGAAGGCCGGCAAGCCCGTACTCACGCTAGAAGACGGTTTCATCCGCTCCGTAGGCCTGGGCGCCGACGAGCCGCCGCTGTCGCTAATTGTCGATGACGTGGGGGTGTACTACGACGCCGCCCAGCCATCGCGCCTCGAACAGCTGATCGCAACGCCCCTCGACGCCGAACAAACCGAACGTGCCCTGGCGCTGCGCAGCTTGTGGCAGCAACAGCGGGTGTCCAAGTACAACGACGCACGCATCGAGCACCCAACGTTGCCGGAAGACTGCGTGCTAGTAGCTGACCAGACATGTGGCGATGCCTCTTTGCAGGGCGCAGGCCCCGACGATTTCGAGGCCATGCTCAATGAAGCGTTAGCGCGCTACCCGCACAGCACCATCTTGCTCAAGGTACACCCCGACGTAGTAGCCGCTCGCAAGGCCGGGCACTTCGACTTGGCCGCGCTGACCAGCAACCCACGGGTACAGGTACTGGCGCGCAATATTCATCCGGCCGACTTGATGCCCCAGCTGCGCGCAGTGTTCGTGATGACCTCGCAACTGGGCTTCGATGCCCTGATGTGGGACGTACCTGTGCATACATGGGGCATGCCATTCTATGCCGGTTGGGGGCTGACCCATGATCGCTTGCCGGCTCCGTCGCGGCGCCACCCTGTGCCACTACCGCAATTGATCCATGCGTGCCTGGTTGCTTACCCGCGCTACGTATGCCCGGAGCAAGGCGAGCCCTGCACACCCGAGGTGTTGATCAACTGGTTGGGTTTGCAACGGCGGCACCGCAGCGTATTACCAAGCACAGTACAGATGCTGGGTTTCAGCCGCTGGAAAGAGCCGCTGGCAAACCTGTTTTTCAACGGCGCTGCCATTCGCTTCGTCAAGCCCGAGCAACCACTGGCGCCAGATGTGCCCGTGGTGTCCTGGGGCTGCAAGCACGACACTGATCTTTGTACCCACCCGCTGCCAGTCAACCGAGTGGAAGACGGCTTTCTGCGTTCGGTGGGCCTGGGCGCCGGCAAGGCGCGGCCCTTGTCTTGGGTGGTGGATGACGTGGGCATTTACTACGACGCCACGCGGCCGTCGCGCCTGGAGCGCATTTTGGCCGAGCAGCCGTTCGACCCGGTGCTGCTCGCACGTGCCCAGGCCTTGCGCCAGGCCATCTGCGCGGCAGGGCTTACCAAGTACAACTTGCCTGGCACCCGCTGGCAGCGCCCCGCGCATGCACGGCGGGTGATCCTCGTACCTGGCCAGGTAGAGGGCGACGCGTCCATCCGTTTTGGCGGCAACCGTATCCGCAGCAACCTGCAACTGCTGCGCGCGGTGCGTGAACAAAACCCTGATGCCTGGGTGTTGTACAAGCCGCACCCTGAGGTGCTGGCCGGCACGCGAGCACGCGGTGACGACGAAGCGCAAACCGTGCACTGGTGCGATGAAGTGATCGGCGACACGCCTTTGCAGCAATTGCTGGAAGTGGTCGACGAATTGCATGTACTGACCTCGCAATCGGGCTTCGAGGCCCTACTGCGCGGCGTTCCGGTTACCACCTATGGCCAACCGTTCTACGCGGGCTGGGGGCTTACCCGGGACCTTGACCTGCAAGCCCAGGTACGGGCGCGCCGCAGCCGGCAACTCACGCTGGACCAATTGGTAGCGGGCACGCTGCTGCTCTACCCCACTTATGTAAGCCTGGTGACCAACCGCTTCACCACCGCCGAACGCACCCTATACGAACTACAGAACTGGCACGCCTTACCGCAGCCTGGAGCTCCCTCCCGATGGCAGGACTTGAAACGACGCTTGAGCAGTTTGTTGGGCATGAAGCGCCCGACCAACTGAATGCAAGGGCGACGCGTGGTCCGCTGCTGCGCATCCCGTCTCACAATTTTCTATTTCTACAGGGTGTAAGCTCGCCCTTCTTCAGTCGCCTGGCCAAGGGACTGCGCGATATCGGCCAGCGGGTGCACAGCGTGCGCTACAACGTAGGTGACGCGTTGTATGGCCCCGGCGGCGCTCAGCTGACCTGTCCGCATCGCCCGGAAGACATGGAGGCCTGGTATGCCCAGGTGTTCCGCCAGCTGGACATCACCGATGTGGTGCTGTTTGGTGACTGCCGCCCAGTCCATCGCCCCGCTGTGGCCCTGGCGCGGCTGTGCGGTATCCGCGTGCATGTGTTCGAGGAAGGCTATTTCCGGCCCTACTGGGTGACGCTGGAGCGCGATGGGGTAAACAACAACTCGCGCTTGCCACGTGACCCGCAGTGGTACCGCGAAGTCGGCAAGCACATTCCGCGCTATCAGAATGGTAACGCGTTCAAACTGTCATTTGCCGCCCGTGCCACGCATGACGTGCTGTACCACGCCGGGGGCGCGCTGAACCGTCTGTGCTTCCCTCGCTACCGCACCCATGCGCCGTTCAATGCGGCCATGGAATATGCCGGTTTCATCCGCCAGGGCATGCGCCTGCTGCGCGCCCGTGTGCACGACGACGCGCTGGTGGCTGAAGTCGCCCGCGAGCGGCACCCCACTTTCCTGCTGCCGCTGCAACTGGACAGCGACTCCCAAATCCGCGACCACTCCCCGTTTCAGAATATGACCCAGGTGATCGAGCATGTGATTGATTCGTTCTCGCTCAACGCCCCCTTCGATGCACGCTTGGTGGTGAAAAACCACCCACTGACGCCGGGGCTGGTCAATTACCGCAAGGTGACCGAGCAACTGGCGCATAAGTATGACGTGGCCGAGCGTGTCGACTTCATGGAAAGCGGGCACATGCCTACGCTGCTTTCGCACATCACCGGTATGATTACCGTCAACAGTACCGCGGGGGCATCGGCAATCCTGCACCACCGCCCCACCTGTGCGTTGGCTGAGCCAATCTACGCAATGCCGGGGCTTACCCATCAGGGCGGGCTGGACGATTTCTGGCAACAGCCTGAGGCACCCGACAACACGCTGTTTCAGCGCTTCCGCAACACCGTCATCCACACCACCCAAATCAACGGCGGCTTCTACACCGCCTGCGGCATGGACATGGCCGTGGCCAACTGCCTGGAAGTGCTGATGGCGAAAACTTCAAGAATCGAAAAATACCTATGAGTTCGCATGCCTCACCCCGCTGCATCCTCATCACCGGCGCCACTGGCGGTATTGGTGGCGCATTGGCCCCGGCCTACGCCGCCCCCGGTGTCACGCTTATCCTGCAAGGCCGGCGCCACCAGCGGCTGGCAGAAATGGCCGAGCAGTGCCGCGCCCTCGGTGCCGAAGTGCTGCTAGAAGCGCTCGACGTACGCGACCTGGACGCCCTACGGGCGATGGTGCGGCGGGTCAGCGAGCAGCACCAGCCCGACCTGGTGCTGGTCGGCGCCGGGCTGAACACCGCGGTGGGCGCCAATGGCGAGGCGGAAGACTGGGACGACAGCCGCGCCCTGATGGAGGTGAACGTGATGGCCGCGCTGGCCACCGTGGAGGCTGCCCTGCCGGCCATGCGTAGCCGTGGCAACGGGCAGATCGCCCTGTTCAGTTCGCTGGCGGGCTGGCGCGGCCTGCCGGTTACGCCCACCTACAGCGCCAGCAAGGCGGCCATCCGTGTGTATGGCGAGGCCATTCGTGACTGGTTGGCGCCGGAAGGGGTGAAAGTGAACGTGATCGTGCCGGGGTATGTGGAGTCGAAGATGTGCTTCGAAATGCCTGGGCCCAAGCCGTTTCTGTGGACTGCCGAAAAAGCGGCCCGGCGCATCAAGCGCGGGCTGGCGGCGAACCAGGCGCGTATCAGCTTTCCGTTCCCGCTCAATCTGGGCACCTGGCTGCTGGGGCTTATCCCGCAGTGGCTTTCTTCGATGATCCTGCGTGGGCTGAAGTACAGTGATTGACGTTTCCTTGTTGCCAGTCGCCGTGCTCGGCCTTGGCCTGACCGTGGCGGTCGAGCGCCTGCTGCAACCTCGCCCTGCCCTGCGCCGCCCGGCCGATTGCTGGCTGCTGCACGCCGGGCTGTGGTGCGTGGGCTTTGCGCTGCTGTATGCGCTGACGGCGCGGCCACTGTTCAGTGGCGTTAACCTGCTGTTGCTGTGGCTGCTGATCGTGCTGGTCAGCAACGCGAAATACCATTCGCTGCGCGAGCCGTTCGTGTGCGCAGACTTCGAATATTTCAGCGATGCGGTGAAGTTTCCGCGCTTGTACCTGCCGTTCTTCGGGTTTGCCAAGGCGGGGTTGCTGGCGGTGGGTTTCCTGCTTTACCTGTGGGCGGGGCTGAGCTTCGAGGTGCCGGGTGCGCGGCTTGCGGCGCTGCTGCCGCTGGTCGTGGGCCTGGGCTTGTTGCGGCTGGGCCATCGGCGGGTACAGCCAAGCTTTGATGCCGAGCGGGATGTGCGGGACTGGGGGTTGGCAGCCAGTTTGTGGCGGTACTTCTGGGCGGCGCGGGCGCCGGTGGATCGGGCGGGGTTGGGGTCGCCGTTTGGTGATCTGCCTGTGGCGGCCTCTTCGCAGGGCAAGCCCGCTGCTGCATCGGGCTTTGCGCAGCACAGGTCGCAGGCAGGGGCGCAGCCAGACTTGGTATCGGTGCAGAGCGAGTCGTTCTTCGACGTGCGTGACCTGTGGCCAGGCGTGCGCCCGCAGGTGCTGGCGCAGTACGATGCGCTGGCCAGCCAGGCATTGGCCCGGGGCAAGCTGCAGGTCGCGGCCTGGGGCGCCAATACGGTGCGTACCGAGTTCGCCTACCTGACCGGCATCCCTACCGGGCGGCTGGGGGTGCACCGCTTCAACCCGTACCGTGTGCTGGCGCGCCAAGGGCTGCCCAGCATCGCCTCGCGGCTGAAGGCGCAGGGTTATCGCACCATCTGCATTCACCCTTACGCTGGCAGTTTCTATGGCCGCGACAAGGTGTTGCCGGCGCTGGGTTTCGATGAGTTCATCGATGTGAAGGCGTTCAACGCTGGGCAAAAGGCCGGGCCATTCATTGGTGATTGCGCGGTAGCGGAGAAAATCCGCGAATTGTTGCAGGCGCCGGGCCGTACCCAGCCGCTGTTCATCCATGCCGTCACCATGGAAAACCACGGCCCGCTGCACCTGGAAAGCGTGGCCGCGCACGAGCTGCCGGCCTGGTTCGACCGCCCGCTACAACCAGGCATGCAGGACCTTGGCCCTTATGTACGGCATATCTGTAATGCCGACCGCATGCTGGGCATGTTGCGCGACACCCTGCTGGCCCAGCCAAACGAGGCACTGCTGTGCTTCTACGGTGACCACGTCCCGATCTTGCCGGGGGTTTACCAGGCCATTGGTGCACCTGCGGGCGATACCGATTACCTGATCTGGTCCAACCGCCGCCAACCTGGCTGCCAGGCCGGTGCGCTGGGGGTGCAGCAGTTGTCCAGCGCCTTGCTGGCCCATGCCCAGGCGCCAGTGGCGGGGCGGCATGCGCCTGCTGCGGCGGCCGGGGTAGCCTGACGCCGTGGTGAGCATCGTGCTGGGCTCGCACCTGGCGCCGGAGCGCGCCGCAGCCCCTGCCCTCGCCCGCTTGCTGACCGAGGGGCGGGGCTCGCTGGCGTTCCTGATCGGCAACCCCGCATGCCGCTATCGCTTGCTGGGCGCGGCCATAAACTGGGACCGTGTGCTGCTGGCGTTCGATGGCGACCAGGCTGTGGGCTTTGCTGCGTTCAAGCATGGGCGGCGCGGGCCATTTGCCTTGCAATGGCGGCCGTTCATTCGGGAATTCGGTGTGCTGGCCGGCTGGGTGCGGTTCATTGGGTTTTGCTTCAGCGAGCTGCGCGAGTGGCGCTACCCGTTCTTGCTGTACGGGCTGCGGGTCAGCAAGGTTGCCCGGCAACATGGCGTGGGGTCGGCGTTGGTACAGGCCTGCTGTGCGCACGCGGCCGCGCAGGGGTTCCACCAGGTCGAGCTGGAGGTGCCGTTGAACAACCCGCGCGCGCAAAGCCTGTACCTGCACACCGGCTTTACGCCGCGTCGCAAGCGCTGGGTGCCCTGCCCACCGGTGCGTAACATGTGGCGGGCCGTGTAATGCATATTCTGGAACAACCATGTGCGGCGGGGTTGTGGGAGCAACTGTCTTGTTCAAGATCTGAAAGTTTGCGCAATCTCTGTGGGAGCGGGCGAGCCCGCGAACACCGGCTGCGCCGGTGCCATGCACCGCGGCGCCTGTTTCGCGGGCATGCCCGCTCCCACATGGTCTGTGCTGTGCTTGATAGGCGGTGGTTACCATGAGCCCTTCCATCACCGGGCAGTTCACGCCCCCAGAGGCGCTGGTAGAGGGCGGCGGCTGGGTCGGCATCATGTCGCAATGGGTGGCCTGGAAGGTGCTGCATCTGCCGCAATTCCTTGGGCCGGAGGGCCCGCCGTTCTGGCTGTGGCGCCGCGGCCGCAAGGCGCCCAAGGGGCTGAAGGCTATTGCCGGCATCGGCTACAAGCAGTCGTCGGCCCACGCCCGGGTGTTGTGCCAGCGCTGGGGGCTGCCCTACATCGCCCTGGAAGACGGCTTCTTGCGCTCTTCCTCGCTGGGCATCGAGGGTGACACACCGATGTCGATGGTGATCGACCCGGTGGGTATCCACTACCTGGCCGACCGGCCTTCGCTGCTGGAAAACATTCTGCAGCAGCCCGAGGCGCTCAGCGCCTATGAACTGGACAGCGCCCGCGAGCTGATTGCGCTGATGCGTAGCAGTGGCATCGGCAAGTACAACAATGCCCGGGACCTGCCGGCCGACGACCCGCTGGGCCGCGAGCGGCCGTTGGTGCTGGTGGTCGACCAGACGGCCGGGGACTATTCGATCCCGGGCGGCGGGCTGTGCGAGGCTGACTATGTGCGCATGCTGGACGAAGCACTGGCAGAAAACCCGGGCGCCGATGTACGCGTGCGCATTCACCCGGACTGCCTGGGCGGGCAGAAGCCCAGCTGCCTGCTGCACGCGGCACGGGCCCGCGGGGTAACGCTGGAGGCGCGGCCGGTGGCCTGGGCGTCACTGGCCCGGCGTGCGCAGCGGGTGTATGTGGGCACTAGCCAGGCCGGGCTGGAGGCGCTGATTCAAGGGGTGCCGGTCACCTGCTTCGGCCTGCCGTTCTACGCGGGTTGGGGGCTGACCGATGACCGCATGGCCATCCCGCGCCGGCAGGCCCGGCCAGACCTGGTGCAACTGGTGGCGGCGGCTTATGTGCGTTATTGCCGCTACGTCGACCCGTTGACCGGGCAGTTGACCGACGCCTTGACCGTAGCCCGTCAGCTGGCCAGCAAAAAAGCCCAGGATGCGGCGTTTGCCGGGCCAACCACGGTGCTGGGTGTGAAGCGGCACAAGCAGCACAATATTCGGCGTTTTTTTGCCAGCCGCTGGGGGCAGTTGCGCTTTTGTGTGGACAGCCCGCAATTGGTCAGCCAGGTGGCGGCCGAGCAGGGCCGGCTGCTGGTCTGGGCTGCGCGCGAACCGGCCGGCCTCGCAGCGCGTGCAGCCCAGGCGGGCGTGCCGCTGTGGCGGGTCGAGGATGGTTTTCTGCGCTCCACGGGGCTGGGCGCCAGCAACAGCCCGGCGCTGTCGCTGGTGCTGGACCGTGGCGGCATTCATTACGATGCGCACTCTGCCAGCGACCTGGAGCAACTGTTGCAGCATGGCGAATACGATGCCGCCAGCCTGGCCGAAGCGGCGCGGCTGCGGGCGCAGATCGTGGCCACCGGCACCAGCAAGTTCAACCTGCGCAGCACGCTGCGGCCCGCCTTGCTGGCCCGGCCGGGCCAGGCGCGGGTGCTGGTGGTGGGCCAGGTCGAGGATGATGCCTCGGCGCTGTGCAGCGGTGGCGGTGCCGGGTGTAACTTGCGCTTGCTGCAACAGGTACGCGCGCGGTTGCCGGACGCGTGGATCCTGTACAAGCCACACCCCGACGTAGAGGCCGGCAAGCGCCGTGGGCACATCGCCCCGGCACAGCTGCAGGGGCTGGCCGACCAGGTGCTGGCGGGGGTAGACATCGCTGGCCTGTATGGGCAGGTGGACGCGCTGCATACGCTCAGTTCCACGGCGGGGTTCGAGGCGTTGTTGCGCGGGGTGCCGGTGGTGACCTATGGCACGCCTTTCTATGCCGGCTGGGGCCTGACCGAGGACCACCAGCCATTGCCGCGCCGTACCCGGCGCCTTACTTTGGACCAGTTGGTAGCCGGCGCCTTGTTGCGCTATGCGCGCTATGCCGACGTCCAGCAAGACTTGCCCTGCGATGCCTGGCACGCCCTCGCCTGCCTCAGCGCGCCGAAACCGGCGCGGGTGGCGGACCGGCGAATGGCGCCGTTGCTCAACTACACCCGGACCATGCTTGGCTTCGGCCGGCCGCTGGCCCCATCAAAGGACTAGAACATGCCTGTTTCGATCAAGGACATCGGCCGTTTCGCGGCATTGCCGTGGCATTGCATGCAGCTGGCTACCCATGCCAAGTCGTTCGAGAACAACCCGGTGCTGGGCAGTGCCCGGCTCAATGCCCTGGGCCTGCATGTGCAGCGCCGCCAGTTGGCGATGGCCATGGCGGGTTATCGGCGCAATGCCCTGGCCTCGCGGTTGGCTGCGGGTGAGCGCGAGCATTTTGAGCACAATGGTTTTTTCATCCGTGAAAACGCCCTGCCGGCCGAGCAGTTCGCGGCGCTGCGTGCCGAGTTGGGTGCCTTGCGCAGTACCGGCTGGGAAATGCGCCAGGGCCGTGCGGTAACCCGGCGGGTCAGCCTGGACCAGGACGTGCTGGCGCACAACCCGGCCACCGCCGCGTTCGTGGCCGACCGTGGGGTGCGCGATCTGATTGCCTATGCGTCGTCCAATACCGGGGGTATTACCTACCAGTTGCAGTCGATCGTGATTGATGCGGCCAATGCCGACCAAGACCCGCAAACCCGCCTGCATGCTGACACCTTCCACCCTACGGCGAAGGCTTGGTTGTTTCTGGACGATGTGGCGGATGACCAGGGGCCGTTCAGTTATGTACCGGGTTCGCACCGGCTGACGCCTGAGCGCCTGGCCTGGGAGTACCGGCAAAGCCTGGGGGCGTCGCGTTCCAGCGAGCAGATGCACCGTGAGGGTTCGTTCCGCATTGATGAGCCGGAACTGGCCGCCCTTGGCTTGCCCCCGCCACGGCGTTTTGCGGTGCCGGCGAACACCTTGGTGGTGGCTGACACCTCGGGGTTCCATGCCCGTTGTGCAAGCCACCAAGCCAGCCACCGCGTCGAAATTTATGCCAGTTTGCGGCGTAATCCGTTCATTCCGTGGCGCGGGGCGCATCTGTTTGCCTTACCGTGGATCGCCAACCACCACATGCGTTGGGATATTCGCCTGAAGCAGTGGATGGGGTTCGGCAAGAAGAGCCATTGGCGGTTTGTGGAACAGTTGAATGCGTATGAGCCGCCGCATATTTGAATCACGGCGGGTTAGCTGGGCGTAAGGTGGGTTTTGGTGTGGATGGCGGCGGCTGCCAGACATTGACGCCTGGCCGTTCACCGTTGCAGCCACCACCGTATTCGTGGCTAAAGCCACTCCTACATTGGGCGGTGTACCCCGCCCGATGTAGGAGCGGGTTCACCCGCGAAGGGGCCGGGCCTGCTGGCCAATATCTCATGGGCATTCACCGTTGCCGCCACCACCGTATTCGTGGCTAAAGCCACTCCTATGTATGGACTCGCCCACACTGTCTAGCTGCTTTTGAACATAGGAACCCGGTTGCATCTATGTATCAGGCCTATTCGAGGAAGCTTTTTGCTTCTGGCCACCATCGTGGTGAGCTCGCAGAG
>Ga0308157_10001145_pt1 | contig 61247 bp, 45 predicted proteins | sample PhyBR1_FD_201035 | JGI IMG/M metagenome (GOLD analysis project Ga0308157, IMG submission 201035) | Phyllosphere microbial communities from UC Gill Tract Community Farm, Albany, California, United States - DLSLB.R1 | ecosystem: Host-associated > Plants > Phyllosphere > Unclassified | place: USA... | reverse complement strand
AAGTTCGCCCTGCCGACCCTGACCTATCACGAGGCCTCGCCGGGCCACCACCTGCAGGTCGCCCTGCAGCGCGAGTCGGGCGAACTGCCGCAATGGCGCCGCGCCGGCGGCTTCTCGGCCTTCAACGAGGGCTGGGCCCTGTACGCGGAGGCCGTGGCGGCCAACGACCTGGACGCCTATGCGGCCGATCCGCTGGGCCGGGTCGGCTTCCTGATGTCCTATCTGTTCCGGGCGGTGCGTCTGGTGGTCGACACCGGCATCCACTCCGAGCGCTGGAGCCGTGAGCGGGCGGTCGAATATATGGCGGCCTCGGGCGCCAAGCCGCTGGACGCCTCGAACAGCGAGATCAACCGCTACTCGGTCTGGCCGGGTCAGGCCTGCGCCTACAAGGTCGGCCATACCGTCATCGCCCGCCTGCGTGAGGAAGCGCAGGCCAAGGACGGCTTCGACCTGCGCGCCTTCCACGACAAGGTGCTGGGCAGCGGCTCCCTGCCGCTGGCGGTGCTGGAAGGGCGGATGCGCGCCTGACGCGCGGCTGAGGCCTGAAACGAAAGACGGCCCGGACGTTTGCGCGTCCGGGCCGATTTCCTGTCGGGCGTCGTCGGTCTGTCAGGTCGCCGCGCGCCAGGTGGTCGGCCACAGGTCCTGCGGCACGGCCGTGCAGATCGGCATCGCCTTCTCGTTCAGCAGGGCGAAGCGTTCGCCGGTCCAGGCCCAGCTTCCCATGCGGCCGCAGTCGCCGATGCCGCGTCCGCGCCCGAAGGCGGACAGGGTGCGGCTCTTGGGATCATAGCGGCTGTTGACCAACTCATCGTTGCTGCCCGTGGCCGTGGGGAAGTCGACCGGCTGAGGCGAAGTCCCGTCCGCCGGGGTGATGAAGTAGACCTGGGTGAAGTTGTAGGCGCCCTCGCCGCAGGGCACGCTCCACAACAGCTTGTCGGAGGCCAGGCGGGACACCACGATGTCCGGCTCGAACCGCTCGCCCTTGCGGGACGTGGCCAGGCATTCCTGGACCTTGGGATGGGCCAGCAGGGCGGGCGACAGGTCGTCCTGCACCAGGCCGTCCTGAGGCGCGGCGGAGGCCATGGTCACGCGCGGCGCGGCGGGAGCGGCCGGCACCTCGGAGGCGGGGCGCTCGCCGCGCCGGATCAGGGCGGTGGTGGTGTCCAGCCGCCCCTGGCGTTCGTCGATCCACAGGAAGGCGGCGGCGGCCCCGCCCAGGCTGACCTTCATCTGCCGGTCGCCGCGCCTCAGCGCCATGGCCGCGCCGCCGCCCAGATCGTGCAGAAGCTGGGGCGAGGGGGTGTTGAAGGCGACGACGTCGCCCTCCTCGTCCATCTTCGCGTTTTGACCCGCATAGCGACGTCCGTCGATCTCGGCGTAGACGGAGCCCTCGCCGTCCTCCAGGCCCCAGCCGCCCATGTGGACGACCGGGCGGGCGTCCGGCCCCGGCGCCAGGGCGACCAGGACGAAGCCCATCTGGTTCGCGCCGGGTCCGAAGGCGACGCAGTGGTTGGTGTTGTCGCAGGTCGCGGTCCAGTCGCGGAACTCGCGCGTCATGCTGGGCGGATTGGCGGCGATCTGAACGGCGGGGGCAGGCGCGGCGGCGGCTTCAGCAGGAGGAGGCGCGGGCGGGGAATCCTGCTTCGCGGCGGCCTCGCCGCCCTTGCAGGCGCCAAGGACGAGAGGAAGAAGGGCGACGGAGGCGGCGAACCGCAGGCGGCGAAGCGACATCAGGCGTTCCATGCGTTTATCGATCGGCGACGCCAAGCGTAGCCGTGAAGAAGCCAAGCGGCCAAGCTGCGGTTTCGTTCCGGCGGTTCGGTTCGAGCCGTGCGGCTTTCGTCCCCTTTGCGCCCGCGCGCAGGGGTCGCTATACCGCCTGCACCGAATTCCTTCCCTGAGAGACAGAGGCGTAAGCATGGCCAAGATCAAGGTCGCCAATCCCATCGTGGACATCGACGGCGACGAAATGACCCGGATCATCTGGCAGATGATCAAGGACAAGCTGGTCTTCCCCTATCTGGACCTCGAACTCGACTACTACGACCTCGGCATGGAAAGCCGTGACGCCACCGACGATCAGATCACGATCGATGCGGCCCACGCCATCCAGAAGCACGGCGTCGGCGTGAAGTGCGCCACCATCACCCCGGACGAGGCGCGCGTCGCCGAATTCGGCCTGAAGAAGATGTGGAAGTCGCCGAACGGCACCATCCGCAACATCCTGGGCGGCGTGGTCTTCCGCGAGCCGATCATCTGCTCGAACGTGCCGCGCCTGGTGCCGGGCTGGACCCAGCCGATCGTCGTCGGCCGTCACGCCTTCGGCGACCAGTACAAGGCCACCGACTTCCTGATGCCGGGCGCCGGCACCCTGTCGATCAAGTTCGTCGGCGACGACGGCGAAGTGATCGAGCACGAGGTCTACAAGTCGCCGGGCGCCGGCGTCGCCATGGGCATGTACAACCTCGACTCCTCGATCCGCGACTTCGCGCACGCCTCCTTCGCCTATGGCCTGCAGCGCAACTATCCGGTCTATCTGTCGACCAAGAACACCATCCTCAAAGCCTACGACGGCCGCTTCAAGGACATCTTCCAGGAAGTCTTCGACGCCGACTACGCCGAGGAATTCAAGAAGCGCGGCCTGACCTATGAGCACCGCCTGATCGATGACATGGTCGCGGCCGCGATCAAGTGGTCGGGCGGCTTCGTCTGGGCGTGCAAGAACTACGACGGCGACGTGCAGTCGGACATCGTGGCGCAGGGCTTCGGCTCGCTGGGCCTGATGACCTCGGTGCTGATGACGCCGGACGGCAAGGTCATGGAAACGGAAGCCGCCCACGGCACCGTCACCCGTCACTACCGCCAGCATCAGAAGGGCGAGGCCACCTCGACCAACTCGATCGCCTCGATCTTCGCCTGGACGCGCGGCTTCAAGCACCGCGCCAAGCTGGACGACAACGCCCAGCTGGCCGAGTTCGCCGATACGCTGGAGCGCGTGGTCGTCGAGACCGTCGAGTCGGGCTTCATGACCAAGGACCTGGCCCTGCTGGTCGGCGATCAGCAGTCCTGGCTGACGACCGAAGGCTTCCTGGACAAGGTGTCCGAGAACCTGAAGAAGGCCCTGCCGGGCATCGGCTGAGCTTAGCTCAGAATGACATCAAGGCCCGCCGGAGCGATCCGGCGGGCTTTTTTGTTGGTGGCGTCATTCAACCTTCTGCCGTCATCCTCGGGCTTGACCCGAGGATCCAGCCATCCGCGTGCTGAACGTGGGCGAGGTCGAGCGCGCCGCCGCACTGGATCCTCGGGTCAAGCCCGAGGATGACGGCGCGGGGGTGTCGGGTGCGGCATGTGGAGAGGGGACGGCGAAGGCGGCAAGACCGCGGGACGGAGCCGGTGAAAACACGCATTGAACCGGCCTGCGATCCATGTCCCTAATCCGTTTAGGGATTTTGGCGCCGTTTCGTCGTCGTCCCGTCGCGTTCGTAAGGCAGGGGAGGGCCGATGAACCGCAAGCTGATCATTCGTCAGGGGCTGACGGCGGGGGCCGTCTTCGTGCTCGCCTACGCCGCCTCGCCCCTGCTGGCGGCGCGGTCGTTGATCCAGGCGGCCCGGACGGGGGACGAGAAGGCGCTGGAGCGCCAGGTCGACTTTCCCGCCTTCCGCGCCAGCCTCAAGGACGAACTGAACGCCCGCATGATGGTCGAGATGCGCAAGGACCGGCGCCTGGCCGACAGCGGCCTGTCTGGGCTGGGGATGCTGTTGGCGCCGGCTCTCGTCGGCGGGGCGGTCGACGCCTTCGTCACGCCGCAGGCCATCTCGATGATGGTGCAGGAGGGGCGAGCGCCCAAGCCGGAGATCACGCGCCAGGAGCCTCAGGAGCCGAAGTCCGAGAACAAGCGCGTGCGCCAGTCCTGGGGCTATCGCGACCTGGACACCTTCGCCGTCACCCTGACCCGCGACGACCAGCCGGACGAGCAGGTCGCCCTGCTGATGAAGCGCCGCAATCTGTTCGGCTGGAAGCTGGCCGGGATTGATCTGGGGACGCTGGAGTAAAGATGTCCCTCTCCCGGCGGGAGAGGGCTTGAGCGCGCAAGAGCCGAAGGCGATCGCTCTTGCGCGAGAGGGTGAGGGGCTGTCCCGTCAGTCGGCGTAAGCCGTCGCGCGACGCCCTTCGGCCGACTTCAGCCGTGAACCCTCACCCTTTCGCCTTAGCCAATCGCTTCGCTCTTGGAGGCTCAAGCCCTCTCCCATTGGGAGAGGGTAAGATCAGCCCTGCAGCGCGGCGCGGATGGCGTTCAGGCCGTCTTCGGCCTTGGAGCCGTCGGGCGCGCCGCCCTGGGCGAAGTCGGGCTTGCCGCCGGCGCCCTTGCCGCCCATGGCGATGACGGCGTCGCGGGCCAGGTCGGCCGCGTTGACCTTGCCCGCCATATCCGGCGTCGCGGCGACGGTGATGGCCGCCTTGCCGTCGGTGACGCCAACCAGGGCGACGACGCCCGAGCCGAGTTGCTTCTTGAAGTCCTCGGCCACGCCGCGCAGGCCCTTGCCGTCTACGCCGTCCAGAACGCGGGCGATCAGCTTGATCCCGCCGATCTCTTCAGGGGCCGCATTGGCGCCTGCGCCGCCGCCCAGGGCCAGCTGTTTCTTCAGGTCGGCGACCTGCTTCTCCAGCGTCTTGACCGAGGCCTGCAGGCCCTCGACGCGGGCCGGAACCTCGGCGGGCTGGATCTTGAAGCTTTGCGCCAGATGGCGCGCGACATTGGCCTGATCCAGCAGGTAGCGGCGGGCCGCCTCGCCGGTCAGGGCCTCGACGCGGCGCACGCCGGCGGCCACGCCGCCTTCGGAGACGATCTTGAACAGGGCGATGTCGCCGGTGCGGAAGACGTGGGTGCCGCCGCACAGTTCGACCGAATAGGCGCCGGGACCATTCAGCGCGCGGCCGATGGTCAGGACGCGGACCTCGTCGCCGTACTTCTCGCCGAACAGGGCCACGGCGCCCGCCGCGATGGCGGCGTCGGGCGTCATCAGCTCGGTCGTGACTGGGACGTTCTGGCGGATGACGGCGTTCACCTCGTCCTCGACGAGGGCGATCTCCTCGTCCGTCATCGGGGCGTTGTGGCTGAAGTCGAAGCGCATGCGCTCGGCGTCGACCATCTGGCCTTTCTGGGCGACGTGGGCGCCCAGCACGTTCTTGACGGCGGCGTGGAACAGATGGGCGGCCGAGTGGTTGGCGCGGGTGGTCGGGCGCGAGCCTTCCTCGACCGTGGGGGTCACGACCGCGCCGGTGGCCAGCGAGCCTTTGGTCACTTCCAGGGTGTGAACGTGCAGGTCGCCGCCGTGCTTCTTGGTGTCCAGCACGCGGCCTTCGCCGCCGCTCCAGACGAAGGCGCCCTTGTCGCCCGCCTGACCGCCGCCTTCACCGTAGAAGGGGGTCTTGTCCAGCAACACCTCGACCGTTTCGCCGGTCGCAGCGGACGCCGCCTCGGCGCCGTCCTTGACGATGGCGATGACCTTGCCTTCGCCGGTTTCGGACTCATAGCCGGTGAATTCGGTGCCGCCGTGCTGGTCGCGCAGGGCCAGCCAGGCGCCGGCCGAGGCCGTCTGGCCCGAGCCCTTCCAGTGCTCGCGCGAGCGGTCGCGCTGCTCGGCCATGGCGGATTCGAAGCCGTCGACGTTGACGCTGAAGCCGCGACGGCGGGCCTCGTCCTGCGTCAGGTCCAGCGGGAAGCCGTAGGTGTCGTACAGGGTGAAGGCCGTCTGGCCGTCCAGCATGTCGCCGGCCTTGAAGTCGGCCGTCGCCTGATCGAACAGGTTCATGCCGCGACCCAAGGTGGTGCGGAAGCGGATCTCTTCCTGCTTCAGCGTGTCCTCGATGAAGGCCTGGGCGCGACCGAGTTCGGGATAGGCCTCGCCCATTTCCTCGACCAGGGTCGGCACCAGACGGTGCATCAGCGGGTCCTGGGCGCCCAGCAGGTGGGCGTGGCGCATGGCGCGGCGCATGATGCGGCGCAGGACATAGCCCCGGCCCTCGTTCGAGGGGGTCACGCCGTCGGCGATCAGGAAGGCGGTCGAGCGCAGGTGGTCGGCGATGACCCGGTGCGACGGCGCGCGCTCGCCCTCGGCCTTGGTGTGGGTCAGCTCTTCGGAGGCCGCGATCAGATTGCGGAACAGGTCCACTTCATAGTTGGAGTGGACGCCTTGCAGCACGGCGGCGATGCGCTCCAGACCCATGCCGGTGTCGACCGACTTCTTGGGCAGTTCGCGAACGATCTCGTCGTTCTCCTTCTCGAACTGCATGAAGACGTTGTTCCAGATCTCGACGAAGCGGTCGCCGTCCTCGTCCGGCGAACCGGGAGGGCCGCCGAAGATGTGGTCGCCGTGGTCGTAGAAGATTTCCGTGCACGGACCGCACGGGCCGCTGTCGCCCATGGCCCAGAAGTTGTCGTTGGTGGGGATGCGGATGATCTTCTCGTCCGCAAAGCCCGTGACCTTCTTCCAGATGTCGAAGGCTTCGTCGTCGGTATGATAGACGGTGACCAGCAGGCGGGCGGGATCGAGGCCGAACTCCTTGGTCAGCAGGGTCCAGGCGCGCTCGATGGCGTGGTCCTTGAAGTAGTCGCCGAACGAGAAATTGCCCAGCATTTCAAAGAAGGTGTGGTGACGCGCGGTGTAGCCGACGTTGTCCAGATCGTTGTGCTTGCCCCCGGCGCGCACGCATTTCTGCGAGCTGGTGGCGCGGTTGTAGGGCGCGGTCGCCGCCCCGGTGAAATAGTCCTTGAACGGCACCATGCCCGCATTGACGAACAGCAGGGTCGGGTCGTTCTGCGGCACGAGCGGAGCCGACTGCACCTTCTCGTGGCCGTCGGCGGCGAAGTAGTCGAGGAAGGTGGAACGGATCTGCTTCAGGCTGGTCATGGGCGTATCGCTCTGGAATTCGGGCGCGCGGAGGAAATATCGGAACCGGCGTCATATAGGGATTTTGCGCCGAACGCATCACTGAGGCGTGATGCGGGCGGTGCGGGCGGGCGTTTTCGTTGTTCAGGACCACGTCGGCTGTCGCGCTCACCGTCATCCTCGGGCTTGACCCGAGGATCGCGCGAGGCGGCGCGCGCCGGTCGCTATCGTCCCGCAGGTGGAGAGTCCGATCCTCGGGTCAAGCCCGAGGATGACGGAACGAGGGGAGGCGAGCCTTAGTCGTGCAACCGCTCGGCCGACACGATGACCCCGTCTTCGTCGGCGTAGAGCCAGTCGCCGGGCGTGAAGATGACGCCGCCGAAGGCGGTGGGGATGTCGATCTCGCCGACGGCGTCGCGGTCGGCGCGCTGGGGGGTGGCTCCCAGGGCTTTGACGCCGACGTCCATGGTGTTGATGACAGCGCTGTCGCGCACGGCGCCGTGGACGACGATCCCGGCCCAGCCGTTGTCGATGGCCAGCTTCGCGAGATTGTCGCCGACCAGGGCGCGCTTCAGCGAACCGCCGCCGTTGACCACCAGGACGGCCCCCTGACCGGGTCGCTCCAGCGTCTGACGGACCAGGGCGTTGTCGTCCAGCACGCTGAGGGTGCGGATCGGGCCGTGAAAGGCGGTGACTTGGCCGAAGCTGCGGAAAGGCGTCTGGCAGACCTTCACCACGTCGGTGTGGGCGTCGCAGAGGTCGGCGGTGGCGGGGCGCATGCCGTTCCTTCTCATTTATCAGGAATCGTTGTTATGTGACTAGGTCTGATGGATGTTTCAGACTTTAATTTAGGGAGAATACGTGTGCGCAGGCTAGTCAAATTGGCGATGTCCGGAATTCTTCTCGCTATGGCCGCTTCGCCGGCGGTTGCGTTCAAATCATGGGAATATGTGTACTATTATACATTCTATTCGGACGCATCCATGACGACCGTTGTGGGGTATGGAAGTGATGTTTGCATGGAATCAGGAGGCAGCGTGACGGTAATTACGCCCCTGTTCCCTACGCCTTACTATACGGCCGAGCGGGGGCACGAGTGTCGTCCTGGGGGGCCGCTTTGAGCTGACGTCAATTTTTCAGCTTAGAGAAAAAAGAGGCCCGCCCGAAGCAGGTCGGGCGGGCCGATCTCCGTCCGACCGGCCACGCGGGGTCGGTAGGCGGGTCGCGCAGCGGCGAACGGAGAAGCTCTGGCCGATCAGGAAAGGCCCAACCTTTCCGCCGTCACCCTCGGGCTTGACCCGAGGATCGGATCGTCCGCGCGATCCCGGCTGGAAAGGTAGAGGGGGCCTTTCCGTTCAATCCTCGGTCAAGCCCGAGGATGACGGCGCTTAGGTGTGATGGGACGGATCAGCCCTCCAGGTCCTGGCCCTCGTCGGGTTCGGGGGCGCCCAGCATGTCGTCGGCGATCTTGGCCGTGGACTGGCGCACCGCCTTCTCGATGGCGAGGGCCATGTCGGGGTTGTTCTTCAGGAACTCCTTGGCGTTCTCGCGGCCCTGACCGATGCGGGTGGAGTCGTAGGAGAACCAGGAGCCGGACTTCTCGATGATGTTGGCCTTGACCCCCAGGTCGATGATCTCGCCGATCTTGGAGATGCCTTCGCCGTACATGATGTCGAAGATGACCTCGCGGAACGGCGGGGCGACCTTGTTCTTGACCACCTTGACGCGGGTGGTGTTGCCGACGACCTCGTCGCGGTTCTTGATCGCGCCGGTGCGGCGGATGTCGAGGCGGACCGAGGCGTAGAACTTCAGCGCATTGCCGCCCGTCGTCGTTTCCGGCGAACCGTACATGACGCCGATCTTGTGACGGATCTGGTTGATGAAGAGGACGATGCACTTCGACTTGGAGATCGAGGCGGTCAGCTTGCGCAGGGCCTGCGACATCAGACGGGCCTGAAGGCCGGGCAGGCTGTCGCCCATCTCGCCCTCGATTTCAGCGCGCGGCGTCAGGGCGGCGACCGAGTCGACCACCACGATGTCCACGGCGCCCGAGCGCACCAGGGTGTCGACGATCTCCAGGGCCTGTTCGCCCGTGTCGGGCTGCGACACCAGCAGGTCGTCGAGGTTGACGCCCAGCTTCTGGGCATAGACCGGGTCCAGCGCGTGTTCGGCGTCGACGAAGGCGGCCACGCCGCCCTTCTTCTGGACTTCGGCCACGGTGTGCAGGGCCAGGGTCGTCTTGCCCGAGGATTCCGGGCCGAACACCTCGATCACCCGCCCGACCGGCAGGCCGCCGATGCCGAGCGCCATGTCCAGACCCAGCGAGCCGGTCGAGACGCTCTCGATTTCGTTCACCTGCCCGGCCTTGCCGAGTTTCATCACCGAGCCCTTGCCGAAGGCGCGATCGATCTGTGCGATCGCCGCCTCAAGAGCGCGTTGCTTTTCGCCGTCTTCTTTACCCACGAGCTTCAATGCCGCCTGTGCCATTGGTTTTCTCTCCCTTGCCATGATTCCATTCTGGGCTTTGGGAGAGACCCGCCAGGACCCGCTCCCTCTGTGAGACGGACTATGTGCATGGTTTGTTCTGGTTCACAAGATGTTCTCATTTGCGCGGCGAGAACAAAATGCGATCTACGACCGTTTCTGACGTGACTTTCGTCCGATCCAGAAGGGCCGTGCGTCATGAAAACGCCCCCAGACCTTGACCGCAGCGGTCAGCAGGGCGGCTTCGTCGCGCTCACGCCGGCCGATGACGCGACCTGCCGAAAAGGCCACCTCGGGGTCGTCCAGATGGGCCTCGCCGGGGATTCGGTCGCGCGCCACGGCCAGGTCGTTCAGTGCGCCCAGCCGGTCCTGCAATCGCTCTAGCGCCTTCAGATAGCGAGCGCGGCGGCGACGGGCGGGAAACAGGTCGGCGAAGAACTCGGCGGCGTAGCGCAGGCGCTTGGTGCGGATGCGCAGGTGGTGGCGGGCCTCGGCGTCGAGGTCTGACAGGTCGCGGGCGCGCCTTTCGACCTGATGATGAAGCCGGCCCAAAGCCTCGGCGGCGAAGGGCGCGACGGGGGCGTCCGGCATGGCTGTCGTCTCGATCCAGGCTGTCGTCTCCAGCATCAGCAGGGCGTAGCGGGGCGAGGAGATGGCCGTCAGGACGCGGTCATAGGCCTGACCCCGCGCGGTCAGCAGATGACGGCCCAGCGCCGCCAGACCGGGCGAGGGGGCGGCCAGCGCCGTGGGGTGGAAGACGTCGCGGATGAAGACGTCCAGATCGCGGGCGGCGTCGCTTTCGCGCGCCAGCCATTTCAGCTCGGTCTCGATGCGTTGGCGCTCCGGCGCGGCCAGCAAAGGCTTGAACACGCCGACGGCGGCGCGCAGACGGCGCAGACCCACCCGCATCTGATGCACGGCCTCAGGACGACGCACGACGCGCAGCAGTTCGGCATTGGCCGAGACCTGGGCCAGACAGGCCATGCTGATAAGGCGGAAGGCCTCTCCGGTCGTGGCCTCGGGCGACAGGGGCGTGGGCGCGGCGGCGCGGGGCTTGCGGCTGTCGCCCGACGCCAGACGCCAGCCGCGCTCGGACTTGCTTTCGAACACCGGGACGATGGCCAGGTCGCGCGCCAGCCGCCGGGCGAGGCTGAACAGGGTGGCGGGTTGGCCCGCCTTCAGCTCCAGCTCAAGCTCATAGATGGGCTCGCGCTTCTCGCCCGCCGACAGCTCGCCGGCGTCGAAGGCGACCTCGATCCGCGCGTCCTCCCACTCGACCATGCGGATGCGGCGCACCACGGTCGAGGCGAAGCGGGGCGACAGGTCGCGGCGGCGACCCTTCAGCAGTTTGTGGGCCGGGGTGGCTTTCAGGGCGACGAGGTCGAGGGCCTCGGAGGTGACCGGGACCTCCCATTCGTCGCGGGCGGTCTGGCCGGGGGCGGTCTGGCGCTTCAGGGTCTGGACGAAGCCGTCCGGCGTGGTCCGCACCCGCAGGCTGCATCCCGCCGCGCGCAGAACGCCGTCGGGGGTGTCGAAATAGACCGAGCGCAGGGACTGCGTGGTCTGCGGTCCCTGCAGCGCAGGATGGCCTGACAGACGCACCACCGCGCCGGGGCCGAGGCGGAACTTCAGCTCGGTTTCGGTTGCGGGCGAGGCCATGGGGGGAGTTTAGGCCTCTCGCGGTCATCCCGGAAGCGGCGAAGCTGGGACCTCAGTCCCGCGCCACCTGGAAGCCAGCGAAGGACTGGCTGACCGGCATCAGCTCAAGCGCATTGATGTTCAGGTGCGGCGGCAGGGTCGCGACCCAGAACAGGGTCTCGGCGATGTCGGCGCCCGTCATCGGCTGGGCCCCACCGTAGAGGGCGTCCGACGCGGCCTGGTCGCCGCTGGTGCGGACCAGGGTGAACTCGGTCTCGGTCATGCCAGGCTCGATGGAGGTGACGCGGACCCCGGTGCCGTGCAGGTCGGAGCGCAGGCCCAGCGAGAACTGGCGCACGAAGGCCTTGGTGCCGCCATAGGCGTTGCCGCCCTTGTAGGGATAGGTCGCGGCCACCGAGCTGATGTTCAGGATGGCGCCCTTGCGCGCGATCAGGCGCGGCAGCAGGCGACGCGTGATGGTCACCAAGCCGGTGATGTTGGTGTCGATCATCTGACGCCACTGATCCAGATCGGCGTCCTGAGCGGCGGCGGTCCCGAGCGCGAGCCCGGCGTTGTTGATCAGGACGTCGATGTCGCGGAACCCTTCGGGCAGGGCGTCCAGCGCCGCGTCGATGGCGGCCTCGTCGCGGATGTCGAAGACGAGCGGGCAGATCACGTCGGCGCCCAGCTCAGTCACCAGTTCGTTCAGACGCTCGGCGCGGCGGCCGGTGGCGATGATCTTCCAGCCCGCCGAGGCGAAGCGGCGCGCCGCGGCCTGTCCGATGCCCGCCGTGGCGCCGGTGATGAGGACGGTTCCGCTCATGGTCTGCTCCTGTTCGCTGTCGTCGGTTGTCTAGCGCCGCTGTGGCCCCGGTTCCAACAACGAAACGGCCGACGCCCCTTTCGGAACGCCGGCCGCTTGCTCCGGGGAGAGGCGGTGGGGGCGTCAGGCGGCCCGGTTCTTCACCAGGTCGTCGACGACCGAGGGGTCGGCCAGGGTCGAGGTGTCGCCCAGGGCGCCGATCTCGTTCTCGGCGATCTTGCGCAGGATCCGCCGCATGATCTTGCCGGAGCGGGTCTTGGGCAGGCCGGGCGCCCACTGGATCACGTCGGGGGCGGCGATGGGGCCGATCTCCTCGCGCACCTGGGCGACCAGGGCCTTGCGCAGGGCCTCGGTCGCCTCGACCCCCTTGTTCAGGGTGACATAGGCGTAGATGCCCTGACCCTTGATGTCGTGGGGGAAGCCGACGACGGCGGCCTCGGCCACGTCGTCGTGCAGGACCAGGGCGCTCTCGACCTCGGCCGTGCCCATGCGGTGGCCTGAGACGTTGATGACGTCATCGACCCGGCCGGTGATCCAGTAGTAGCCGTCGGCGTCGCGGCGGCAGCCGTCGCCGGTGAAATACTTGCCCGGATAGGTCGAGAAATAGGTGTCGAAGAAGCGGCCGTGGTCGCCATAGACGGTGCGCATCTGGCCCGGCCAGCTGTCGGTGATGCACAGATTGCCCTCGGTCGCGCCCTCCAGCACTGCGCCGTCGGCGTCGACGATCTGCAGCTCGACGCCGGGCAGGGGCTTGGTGGCCGAGCCGGGCTTGAGGTCGGTCGCGCCGGGCAGGGGCGAGATCAGCACGCCGCCGGTTTCCGTCTGCCACCAGGTGTCGACAATGGGCAGACGGCCCTCGCCGACCACCTCGTGATACCAGCGCCAGGCCTCGGGATTGATCGGTTCGCCGACGCTGCCCAGCAGGCGCAGGCTCTTGCGGCTGGTGGCCTTCACCGGCGCGTCGCCTTCGCGCATCAGCGAGCGCAGGGCGGTGGGGGCGGTGTAGAAGATCTCGACCTTGTGCTTGTCGATGACCTCCCAGAAGCGGCTCACGCTTGGATAGTTAGGCACGCCCTCGAACAGCAGGGTCGTGGCGCCATTGGCCAGAGGGCCGTAGATTCCATAGGAGTGGCCCGTGACCCAGCCCACGTCGGCCGTGCACCAGAAGACCTCGCTGGGGCGATAGTCGAAGACCAGTTCGTGGGTCCAGCTGGCCCAGAACAGATAGCCGCCTGTGGTGTGCAGCACGCCCTTGGGTTTGCCGGTCGAGCCCGAGGTGTAGAGGATGAACAGCGGGTCTTCCGCCTGCATCGGCTCGGGGTGACAGTGGTTGCTGACCTTGGCGACCTCGGTCTCATAGTCCCGATCACGGCCCTCGACGAAGCCCACGTCCGCGCCGGTGTGGCGGATCAGCAGGACGCCGTCGACGCCTGAGACTTTCTCCAGCGCCTTGTCGACATTGGCCTTCAGCGGGACCTTCTTGCCGCCGCGGCATCCCTCGTCGGCGGTGATGACGAAGGTCGAGCCGCAATCCTCGATGCGCCCGGCGATGCTGTCCGGGGAAAAGCCGCCGAAGATGACTGAGTGGACCGCGCCGATGCGGGCGCAGGCCAGCATGGCGTAGGCGGCCTCGGGGATCATGGGCAGATAGATGGTGACGCGGTCGCCCTTCTGGACGCCGTTGGCCTTGAGCACATTGGCCATGCGGCAGACGCGGTCATGAAGCTGGCCGTAGGTGACGTGCTCGCTGTCGGTCGGCTCGTCGCCTTCCCAGATGATGGCCGTATCGTTTTCGCGCTGGGGCAGGTGGCGGTCGATGCAGTTGGCCGAGACGTTCAGCACCCCGTCCTCGAACCAGCGGATGCGGAAGTCGGCCTTGTTGAACGACACGTCCTTGATCCTGGACGGGAAAGTCATCCAGTCGAGGCGTTTGGCCTGCTGCCCCCAATAGGCGTCGGGGGTTTCGCGCGCCGCGATCCGGGCCGCGTCATAGCCGGCGCGGTCCATGTGGGCGCGGGCGGCCAGGTCGGCGGGGACGGGATAGAGTTCCGGATCAGACACGCGCGCTTTCCTCCCAGTGGTGCGTTTTTAGAAGCCGTATTTGGCGAACAGGATCAGACGGGTCATGTCGCCGTCCAGTCCCGATTCCAGCTTGCGGTCAGCGAACATCAGTTCGGCGCCGACATCAAACGCCGTGACCGGCGACCAGATCAGGTTGGCGTGGATGCTCTGGGCCGAACGGTTGGCGCCGGTCCCGGTCAGCAGGACGTCGTTGTCCACCTTCTGCGCCGACCAGATGAGGCTGGAGCGCCAGCCCGGCGTCCAGACGTGGCGATAGGCGGCGAAACCGGCGATGACGCCGATGGCGTCCAACTGCCCCGAGGCGTCCAGCACCGCATCGTTGGAGAAGTTGAGCCCGACATAGCGGCCGATGCCCTCGCCGCCGGTCAGCATCAGGCGGATGTCGTCTTGGGCGCCGACCTTGATCTTGGTCGAGGCGGACAGGCCCCAGCCGGTCGCCGTGTCGTCGATGGCGCTGGCCGGGTTCTCATACTTGAGCTGACGCAGCAGGCCGGCGAACTGCAGGTCGCCCCAGGGACGACTGATCGCATAGCGCGCCGTCAGATCGGGCAGGCTGCTGTCGTCGGCGATGACGCGGGCGCCGCCGCCGAAGGGGGTGACGGTGGTCTCGGGGTTCTCGACCGAGACCGAGAAGGGACCGCGCGTGTAACGGACCTGCACTTGACGGGCGAAGACCGTGCCTTCGGCGGCGCCGACGAAGTCTGCCGATTCCGGCAGGACGGCGGTGTTCTGGAAGTTGGTCCACTCCTGACCGATCAGCCAGTTGTCGATGGTGACGAAGGCGCGGCGCAGGGCGGGGTTGGAAGCGCTGGTGATGCGCTGATCGCCGGTTCCGGGCAGGCTCTGGAAGTCCATCTCCAGCCGGGTGCCGACCTTGTGGCCGCCGACCAGACCGTCGGTGGTCAGCCAGAAGCGGGTCTGACGCGCGTTGAAGTCCATCGCCGTGTCTTCTTCGGCGCCCCCGACCGGGATGGAGCCGGGCAGGTGATAGTCGCGCAGCAGGTCGCCGTTGGCCGGATCGCCGCCGGAATAGTTCGAGGCCGAGGCGTCGACCTTGATGAAGCCGCCGAACTTCACGGTGTGGTCGCCGATGCGGAAGCCTTCCTCGCGCACGGCGGGGGCCGAGACGGGCGTAGCGGCCGGTCGCGTTTCCAGGCGGATGATGTCCTGCGCCATGGCCTGAGACTGGGTCGTCTGCTGCGTGCGCGCGGCGGCGACCTCGGATTTCAGGCTGTTCAGCTCGGCTTCGAGCTGGGCGATGCGCGCCTCGAGGGCCGCATTGGCGTCCTGGGCCAGGACGGCGCCGGGGGCGAACAGCAGCGCAGCCGCAGCCGCGCCGCCCAGCAGGCGGTATCTTCCCATGTCATGTCCTCCCGGGTTCATCTGATGCGAACCTCGAGACCGCAGCATTCCGCGCGGAGGCAGTTTGCGGCCATTAGCCATTGGTCTAGTTTCGACCAAAGTCGAGGCGCGGCATGGTGTCGTCACAGCGCGGCCTCGACCCGAAAAAGAACCGCGCGCGGGAAGGATTTTCATGGATCGCATCGTCGTCGCCGACGACCACCCTCTGTTTCGGGCGGCGTTGAGATCGGCCGTTGAAAAGGCCGCGCCCGGCGCCGTGATTGCGGAATGCGCCAGTCTGGCCGAGGTTCTGGCGACGCTAGGCGAGGGCGTTTCGGATCTGGTCCTGCTGGACCTGAAGCTGTCGGATAGCGAGGGCATGGGCGGCCTGACCCGCATCCGCGCCGACTATCCGGCCGTGCCCGTCGCGGTGGTCTCCGCCAGCGAGGAGCCGCCGACCGTGCGCCGCGCCCTGACCCTGGGCGCCGCCGGCTTCATTCCGAAATCCGCCGCCCTGCCGGTCATGGTCGAGGCCATCCAGGCCATACTGTCGGGCGACAACTGGGCGCCGGACGTGGGCGAAGCGGGGGCCGAGGAGGGTGATCTGGAAGCCCGCATCGCCAGCCTGACGCCGTCGCAACTGCGCATCCTCGAAGGGCTGAAGGCCGGGCGGCTGAACAAGCAGATCGCCTTCGACCTCGGCGTCACCGAGGCCACGATCAAGGCCCATCTGACCAGCGTCTTTCGCAAGCTGGGCGTGCACAACCGCACCCAGGCCGTGATCCTGGCCCAGTCGATCGATCTTTGATTTTGGAGGCCAGGGGCGCCTGAAAAGGCCGGGCGGTCTGGGCCGTCGCACCCCTCGGCGGAATCAGATCAATCCAGCCTGGGGCGCGAAGACGCCAGCCGCGGCGTCAAGGATGACCTTGAGCTGCAGATTTGGTCAGGGCCTGGGGACCCGCAGTTTCGTCAGACGATCAGTCCTCGGACGGCTCGGCGTCTTCCTCGGTCAGACCGGCGGCCTTGGCGGCCTTCTTGGCGGCTTTCGCGGCAGCCTTGGCTTCGGCCTTCTTGGCCTCAGCGCGTTCGCGCTCCTGCCGTTCGAAACTGTAGTTGGGCTTACGGGCCATTGATGTCCTCTCGCGCCGGGCCGCCGAACGGCGACGTCAAACCTTCATGTGGCCTCTGTCGCCCGCTGCGACAACCGTGAAACGGCGGCGGGGCCATTATTTGCACATCAGTTCTCCCGCTCACCCCGGCGGACGCCGGGGGCCCGTGCTTTGGCCAAAGGCACGGGCCGGAAGGCTCTATCCAACCGTAGCGTCCCAGGCTCTCACTGGATCCCGGCGTCCGCCGGGATGAGCGGGTTCTGAAAGACACGCCGCCGTTCGACCAAAGTCGCTCTCTGCAAATCCGTCGCCCTGCTGTCAGTCTCATCCTCGACGATCCGGCAACAGGATCGCGAGGAAACGGTCGCGCCACGCGACCCTAAAGGAAGGGACTGCCCATGACCGACCGCACCGTGGGTGCGGCGGAGGGCGCGGAACACACGGTCGACAAGAACGACCGGCTGGTGATCCTTGCGTCGTCCGTCGGCACCGTCATCGAATGGTACGACTTCTATCTCTACGGCTCGCTGGCCGCGATCATCACCACCCAGTTCTTCTCGGGCGTGAACGAGACCACCGGCTATATCTTCGCCCTGATGGCCTTTGCCGCGGGCTTTGCGGTCCGGCCCTTCGGCGCCATCGTCTTCGGGCGGTTGGGCGACCTGTGGGGACGCAAGAACACCTTCCTCGTCACCATGCTGCTGATGGGTCTGTCGACCTTCGTGGTCGGCCTGCTGCCGCCCTATGCCGCCATCGGCATCGCCGCGCCGATCATCCTCGTCCTCATGCGCCTGATTCAGGGTCTGGCGCTCGGCGGTGAATACGGCGGCGCCGCCACCTACGTCGCCGAGCACGCCCCGCACGGCAAGCGCGGCTTCTACACCTCCTTTATCCAGATCACGGCGACCGCCGGTCTGGTGCTCAGCCTGGCCGTCATCCTGGGCGTTCGCTACGCCGTGGGCGAGGAAGCCTTCCTCGACTGGGGCTGGCGCATTCCCTTCCTGGTCTCGATCCTGCTGCTCGGCGTCTCTTTGTGGATTCGCCTGAAGCTGGCCGAGAGCCCCTCGTTCAAGAAGATGAAGGCCGAAGGCAAGGGCTCGACCACGCCCCTGAAGGACAGCTTCATGAAGTGGCCGAACCTGAAGCTGGTGCTGATCGCCCTGGTCGGTCTGACGGCGGGTCAGGCGGTCATCTGGTACACGGGTCAGTTCTACGCCCTCTTCTTCCTGGAGCGGGTGCTGCGGGTCGACGCCTCGCTGGTCTATATCATGTTGGCCATCGCCCTGCTGCTGGCCTCGCCCTTCTTCATCTTCTGGGGCTGGCTGTCGGACAAGGTGGGGCGCAAGCCGATCATCCTGGCCGGCTGTCTGCTGGCGGCGATCACCTACTTCCCGCTGTTCAACGCCCTGACCGAAGCGGCCAACCCGCGTCTGGCCGCCGCCGCCGCCTCGGCTCCGGTCACCGTCTATGCCGACCCCGCCGACTGTCACCTGCAGTTCGACCCGGTGGGCAAGACGGTGTTCAACCACTCCTGCGACGTGGCCAAGTCCTATCTGGCCAAGGCCGGCGTGACCTATACCAATGTCGCGGCGCCCGCCGGGACCGTGGCCGAGGTCCGCATCGGCGATCAGGCGGTCGTCACCAGCTTCCGCGGCGACGCCATGCCCGCCGCCGACTTCGCCGCGCAGAAGAAGATCTGGGAAACGGGTCTGGGCGAGGCCCTGTCCACCGCCGGCTATCCCGCCAAGGCCGACAGCGCCCTGGTCAACAAGCCGATGGTGGTGCTGATCCTCTTCATCCTCGGCTTCTACGTGACCATGGTCTACGGGCCGATCGCGGCGGCCCTGGTGGAGATGTTCCCGACCAAGATCCGCTACACCTCGATGTCGCTGCCCTATCATATCGGCAACGGCTGGTTCGGCGGCTTCCTGCCGACCACCGCCTTCGCCATGGTCGCGGCCACAGGCAATATCTACTACGGCCTCTGGTATCCGATCGTGGTGGCGCTGGCGACGGTCGTGCTGGGCTTCCTGCTGGTCAAGGAAGGCAAGGACGTCGATCTGAACGCGTAAGGTCCTGATGTTCTCCCTCCCCTTTATGGGGAGGGTGGCTGAGCCCGAAGGGCGAGGCCGGGTGGGGGCGGCGAGGCTGTTCAAGCGCCGAGCCCAACATCACCTGGCCCTCCCCACCCGGTCGCTGCGCGACCACCCTCCCCATGAAGGGGAGGGAGAGGGTTGCGATCCTCGACCTGCGGGCGGTTCGGCTTCGGTCGGACCGCCCTTCTTTTTGTTCTTGTCCCAAAGCCCCGCTCCGTCCCAGATGCCGGTCATGTTCAGCCTCGCGACCCTGGCCCTGGTGGCCGCCTATATGGCGACCCTGTTCGCGGTGGCCTGGTGGTATGAGCGGCCGTCGATCAAGACGCGCGGCGGGGCCTTGGGGCCGTCGCTCTATGCCCTGTCGCTGGCCATCTATTGCACCTCTTGGACCTATTACGGGGCGGTGGGGACGGCGGCGCGCTCGGCGTGGGAATACCTGCCGATCTACATCGGCCCGGCCCTGGGGGTGACGGTCCTGTTTCCGCTGTGGAAGCGGATCGCGGCGGCGGCCCGGCGCGAGAACGTCGGCTCGATGGCCGACTTCATCTCGTCGCGCTACGGCAAGAGCCCGGCGCTGGGCGCGGCGGTGGCGGCCGTCGCCATCCTGGGGTCGCTGCCCTATATCGCCCTGCAACTGAAATCCCTGTCGATGGCCGGCGAGATGCTGACCGAGGGGACGCCGGTGGCGGGCTCCGAGAGCCTGACGGTTCTGGTCATGGCCGGGGTGCTGGCCGGGTTCGCCATCCTGTTCGGGGCGCGCCGCCCCGACCTGACCGAGCACAACCGCGGCCTGATCCAGGCCATCGGCATCGAGTCCATCGTCAAGCTGGGCGCCCTGCTGGCCGTGGCCGTCTTCGCCCTGATCCTTCTGACCCGCGCCCCGACCTCCGCCGACGTGACGGCCAGCCTCGGCGACCTGGCCCGCTGGCCCGATCTGGACGGACGCTTCTGGGCCATTGTTCTGGTGGCGACCCTGGCCATCTTCTGTCTGCCGCGCCAGTTCCACGTCGCCTTTGTCGAGGGCGGCGATCCGGCCCAGGTGAAGCGGGCGCGCTGGATCTTCCCCCTCTATCTGCTGCTGACCAGTCTGGCGGTCCTGCCTCTGGTGGCGGCGGGCGGCCTGTTCGCGCCCCACGTCAATCCCGACCTGCTGGTGCTGGCCCTGCCGTTGAACGCCGGCCATTCGGCCCTGACCGCCATCGTCTTCGTCGGCGGCTTCTCGGCGGCGACGGCCATGGTCATCGTCGAGGCCGTGGCCCTGTCGGCCATGGTGTCCAACAATCTGGTCTTGCCCCTGCTGGCGTCTGAGCGCCGTAGGCGAGGCGAGCGGGCGGGCGACATGGCGCGGACCATCCTCAACATCCGCCGCCTGGCCATCGTCGCCCTGCTGCTGATGGCCTGGGTCTATTATCAGGCCATGGACCAGTCCAGCGGTCTGGCGGCCATGGGGCTGGTGTCCTTCGCCGCCCTGGCCCAGTTGGCCCCCGCCCTGTTCGGCGCGGTGCTGTGGCGCGGCGGGCGTTCGCGCGGAGCCCTGGCGGGGCTGGCGGTCGGCATGGCGGTCTGGCTGGTCATGCTGGCGGCGCCGCAGATGGCCCCCGGTTTCGGCCTCAACATCCCGGCCATGCTGGGGCTTAGCGACCCGTTCGCGGCGGGGGTCTTCCTCAGTCTGGCGCTGAACCTGACGGTCTTCATCGCCGTATCCAAACTGAGCCGACCGCGCCTGATCGATCAGGTCCAGGCCCGCGCCTTTGTCGACCGGCTGGGGCCGGACTGGATGGAGGGGCGCGGCGGTTCGGCCGGGGCCTCGGTCGGCGATCTGAAGGCTCTGGTCGCCCGCTTCATCGGCGACGAACGGGCCGAGCGCGCCTTCGCCGCCTGGGCGCGCGAGACAGAGATCAAGCTGCGCGACGCCGACCCCGCCGACGCCGGCCTGGCCCGCGCCGCCGAGCGGATGCTGGCGGGGGCCATCGGCGCCGCCTCGGCCCGACGCGTCATCGCCGCCGCCCTGGCCGCCGGGGGGCGCGCGCCCGAGGACGTGGTGCGGATGCTGGACGAGGCCTCGCAGGCGGTTCAGTTCAACCGCGACCTGCTGCAGACCACGCTCGACAACATCGACCAGGGCGTCAGCGTGGTGGACGAGGACCTGCGTCTGACCGCCTGGAACCGGCGCTATGTCGAGATGTTCGGCCTGCCCCCCGGCTTCGTCCACGTCGGCCTGCCCATCGCCGCCGTCTATCGCCTGAACGCCGAACGCGGCGAGACCGACGCCGTGGCGGGCGACATCGAGGCCTGGATCGAACGACGGCTGGAGGCCCTGTCGCGCCGCATCCCGCACGACCACGAGCGCGAGCAGCCCGACGGCCGCATCCTGCGCTCGTCCGGGGCGCCCATCCCCGGCGGCGGTTACGCCACCAGCTATACCGACATCACCGCCCTGCGCCGCGCCGCGCGGGATCTGGAGGAGGCCAACGAGCGGCTGGAGGCCCGCGTCGCCGACCGCACCGAGCGGCTGGAAGAGGCCCGTCGTCTGGCCGAGGACGCCACGGCGTCCAAGACCCGCTTCCTCGCCGCCGCCAGCCACGACCTGTTGCAGCCGCTGCACGCCGCGCGCCTGTTCATCGCCGCCCTGAAGGAGGAACCGTCGCTGGCGCCGGGGTCCGCCGGGCGCGGGCTGGCCACCAACGCCGACCGTTCGATCGACAGCGCCCACCGCCTGCTGACCGCCCTGCTGAACCTGTCCAAGCTGGAGGCGGGCGGGGTCCAGCCCGCCGTGGCCCCCCTGTCGCTGGACGCCCTGTTCGCCGAACTGCGCCGCGAGTTCGCGCCCATGGCCCGCGCCAAGGGGTTGCGACTGACGGTCGTGTCGTCGGGCCTCTGGGTCGCCTCGGACCCCGACCTGTTGCGCTCCATGCTGCAGAATCTGGTCGGCAACGCCATCCGCTACACCGACCGGGGCCGGGTGCTGGTTGGGGCCAGACGCGACGGCGAGACGGTGCGGATGCTGGTCTGCGACACCGGGCGCGGCATCCCCGACGCCGATCGGGAGACCGTCTTCGGCGAGTTCGTGCGCCTGCCCGGCGCCCCGGTGGACGAACCGGGGGCGGGCCTGGGTCTGGCCATTGTGCAGAAGCTGTCGGACCTGCTGCGCCATCCGCTGTCGATGGCATCGCGCGTCGGGCGCGGCACGACCTTCCGCGTCAGCGCGCCGCGCGCCGCCGCCCGCGCCGTCGTCGCTCCCGCCGCCGAGGGCGACGCCCGCCTGCCGCTGGCGGGCCTGCGGGTGCTGTGCGTGGACAATGAGCCGGCCATCCTCGACGCCCTGACCGCGCTACTGAGCCGCTGGGGGGCGCAGACGACCACGGCGCGGTCGGTGGCCGAGGGCATCGCGGCGCAGGGGCCGTTCGACGCGGCCCTGGTCGACCTGCATCTGGGCGACGGCGCGGACGGGTTGAGCGTGGTCGACGCCCTGCGGGCGCGGGGGCTGCGCCGCATCGGCCTGGTGACGGCGGACACCCGCGAGGGGCTGAAGGAGACGGCCACGGCGGCGGGCGCGACCCTGCTGCCCAAGCCGGTCAAGCCGGCGGCGCTGAAGGCGTTTCTGTCGGGTTAGCCGGCGAACGCCTAACCCAGGGTCAGCCCCATGCGGACCAGGGCCGAGAGGCTGTCGGCCTCCATCTTGGTCATGACCTTGGCGCGGAAGACCTCGACCGTGCGAGGGCTGATCTCGAGGTCCAGGGCGATCTCCTTGTTGGAGCGGCCGTGGATCAGGGCGTCGAAGACCTGGCGTTCGCGCGGCGTCAGACGGGCCATGCGGCCCTGGACCGCGATGCGGGCGCCCTGGGCCTGGTCCAGGTCGGACAGACGGGCCAGGCAGCCGCGCACCGTCTCGATCAGGCGCGGCGGATCGAAGGGCTTTTCGATGAAGTCGACGACGCCGGCCTTCATCATCTGCACCACCATGGGCACGTCGGCATGGCCAGTGATGACGATGACGGGCCAGGCAGCGCCGCGCAGTTCGCGAATGCGGCGCACCACGTCGGCGCCGTCCATGTCGGGCATGCGCATGTCGGTGATGACGCAGGCCGTGGCGTCTTCGGGCAGGGCGTCAAAGAAGTCCCGGCCGCTGGAGAAGCCGCGCGCGCGGATGCCGACGCCTCGCAGCAGAACGAGCAGGGAATCGCGAACCGCTGCGTCGTCGTCGATAATGAATACGGAGTGGAGACTCATGGATGCTCGCCGACCGTTTCACGGATCAGGTTAAACGAGAAAGCAGCGCCCCCCAACGCGCTTTTTGCCACGACCAGCCGCCCCCCGTGGCTTTCGACAATGGTGCGGGTGACGGACAGGCCCAGGCCCATGCCGCCGGACTTGGTCGAGGTCATCGGCTGGAACATGCGCTCCACCTGATCGGCGGCGATGCCGGGACCATTGTCCTCGACGCTGATCGCATAGTGGGTGTCCGACAAAGCGCGGCCGACGATGACGACATCGGCCTCGGGCGCGTCGCTGACGGCCTCGACTGCGTTGCGAACCAGGTTGACGATGGCCTGCTGAAACTGGATGCGCTCGGCGCGGACGGTATCGGCTTCGGCATGCAGATCCATACGGATGGTCACCCCCTTGGCCGATCCCATCATGCTCAGGACCGGCCCCAGATCCTCGATCATCGAGGAGGCGCGCTCGGTGTCCAGGCGGCGAACCTCCAGCGACAGAAGCTCGCGCATCCGGCGGATGATGGCGCCGGCGCGCAACAGTTGCGCCTTGGCCAGTTCGGTGGTGCGCAAGGCGCTGTCGCCCAGGGCGCCCGCCTTCTCCATGTCCATCTGGCTGGCGTGCAGATAGGTGGCGGCGGCGCTGAGGGGCTGGTTCAGTTCGTGGGCCAGGGTGGCGGCCATCTCGCCCAGCGAGTTCAAGCGCCAGACCTTGTTCAACTGGGTGTGCAGTTCGCGAGCCTGGGCGTCGGCGGCGTGCCAGCGGCTGAGGTCGGTCAGGCACAGGGCGATCAGGTCCGGGCCGTCAGGACCGGGCACCCGGCCGCTCTGGATATTCAGGGGGAAGGTCGCGCCATCGGCGCGAACGCCGTTCCAGTGCCCCTCGGCGGAGGTGAGGACGCCGTCCGCCTGATCGTCATGCGAGGCCGCAGCCGCGTCGAAGGCCGGCACCAGGCTGTTGAAGGCGCGGCCCTGAACCGCGTCCGCATCGGCGCCGAACAACTGGGCCGCGGCGGGGTTCATCCGGTGGACCGACCCGTCGAGATGCAGGGTGACGACCGGCACGGTGGTCAGGACGGTGTTCAGCAGGGCGTCCTGGGCCGCCAGCTTTTGCGCCATGAGGTCGGCGCGGTCCTTCAGTCGGCGCAGGGCCAGGCAGACCTCGGCCACGCCCCAGGCCACGGCGGCGAACAGCAGGGCGTTCGTTGCGGCGTCGCCGAGATTTTCGCGCGTAACCAGCGCAAGGTTGAGCGCGATCGAAAGGATAATGGCCAGGGCCACGGCCGTGCGTCGGGCCAGCAGGGCGGTGACGATCACGGCCGGCAGCATCGGCAGATAGTAGAAGCGGCCCAGCCCCTCGAGCAGGGATCGCGCCGCCACGGCCACGCCGACAGCGATCACCGCCAGCAGCAATCCGCCCCAGCGTCCGCGCGACGCCCTCGCGACGGCGTCCAGCATGTCTTTCATCGCAGGATGAATGGGATCTTCCTCTCGGATTGCTGGAACCTCAGACCGGCTAGGTCTGCGGACGGGGTTCTACAGAATCGAGCCACGGCGGGCCTTCTATAGATTGAATGCGATGAATGCAATTGAGCGATTAACCTTGAACTGACGCCCTTCAGTCGCTGGCTTTCGTTCAGGTATAGAGGCGAAAAAATGGCGGTTACTGTAGTTTCTATCCTGTTGATACTTGACGTGTCTTGAGCTGTCGCAAGCGACAGCGGGGTCCGATCGAACATCGGCGACGCGTGGAGAACCTTCCGAACTATGCGGGTTTTTACGTAGAGGCGGATTTACAGAAATCTACGTTTGTTCGTCCAAGAAGGCCTCAGGATCACTGAGGTAAAAATGCTCTTCAAAATGAATGGCAATGGGCGTCAGAACGGCGCGCGTCACATTTCCCGCATCATCGGCCCGGTTGCGGGCGGTCTGGCCACCCTTGTGGCGGCCGGGGCTGTTCAGGCCCATGCCATCGACGCCCAGGTCGGCGTCGCCAGCGAATATGTCGGCAAGGGGCTGGGCAAGAGCGCCGGGGACCCCAGCGTCAACGGCTCGGTCGAGGTGTCGGGCGGGGCCTTCTATGCCAGCGTCTTCGCCTCGACGGCCAAGCTGTCGCAGGGTTCGGACGCCGAGATCGTCAGCGCCATTGGCTGGCGTCCCGAAGCCGCCGGCTACAAGTTCGACCTGTCGGTGGTGAACCGCGACCTGCCGGGCACGCGCGCCGGCGTCGACGCCAACTACTGGGAATATCAGGCCGACGCCTCGCGCAAGCTGGGCCCGGTCAACACCCGCCTGCGCGTCAACTATACGCCGGACGGTTTCGCGGGGACCAGGGAAGCCTGGTGGGTCGAGCTGCAGGGGACGGTTTCGGTTGGCCCCAAGACCAAGGCCTCGGTCGCCGTCGCCGATCGCACCGCTGACGGGGGCGCTGAATACGCCGCTTGGAACCTGGGCGTGAAGCACAAGCTGACCGACAAGCTGGCGCTGGATGTGCGCTGGTATGACACCGATAGCCACGCCTTGGGCGACAACTACGACGGCCGCCTGGTGGGCGCGCTGACGTTCGCGCTCTGAGTCGATTGAACAGTAATCCGGGGGGAGAAGTCACATGAGCATGTTGAGCGATCTGAAGATCGAGAAGAAGTTGATGGCGGCCTTCGCCGTCGTCATCCTGGCCATCGTCGCCATGGGCGTGACGGTGTTCGTGCAGGTGAACGCGCTGGAAGGCGCGCGGATGGATCGCGTCCGCGCCTCGGCGACCCAGCGCGAGGCCGAGACGGCCAAATTCTATCTGGCGCGTCAGGAAAGCAGCTATCGCGGCTTCCTCCTGTCGCGGGACCCCTATTATATTGAGCGTCTGGCCGCGCACGGCGAGAACTTCGGCAAGAGCCTCGATCGCATCGCTCAACTGGACCGCACCAGCGAGGATGAGGTGCGCGCCGCCCGCGCCGCCGCCGCTGAGTGGACCAAGAACGTGGTCGAGACAGGCCGCGTCCTGGTCGCTGATCCCGCCACCTACGCCCAGGCCGTCGCCATGGTCGGTCGCGAGGGCGCGGCGGATAAGTACATCAGTCCGGCCGAGGACGCGCTGGAAACCCTGGTGGAAGAAAAGGCCCAGCAAAGCCGCGTCTATGGCGAGATTCAGGACTCCGTCGCCAAGTCGGTGCGGATGGTGCTGATCGGCGGCGTCATCCTGGCCCTGATCATCGCCGCAGCCATGGCCTTCATGCTGACCAACATGCTGGGCAAGCCGCTGCTGGCCATGACCTCGGCCATGCGCCGCCTGGCCGCAGGCGACACCTCGATCCTCGTGCCGGCCATGGGCCGCAAGGATGAGGTCGGTCAGATGGCTTCGGCCGTGACGGCCTTCAAGGACGCCGCCATCGCCAACGCCCGTCTGGAAGCCGAGGCCGTGGCCCAGCGTCAGGCCGCCGAGGACGAGCGCGCCCGCGTCGAGGCTGAGAAGGCGCGCGCCGCCGAAGAGGACCGCGTCGCCATTACCGCCCTGGCCGAGGGCCTGCAGGCCATGGCCGGCGGCGACCTGACCCACCGCATGACGGCCCAGGTCGCGCCCAAGGCCGAGCAACTGAAGGCGGACTTCAACGCCGCCATCTCGCAACTGGAACAGGCCGTGGCCGTCGTCGTCACCAACGTCGCCGCCATCCGCTCGGGTTCGGGCGAGATTTCGCAGGCCTCTGACGATCTGTCGCGTCGCACCGAGCAGCAGGCGGCCAGCCTGGAAGAAACGGCCGCCGCCCTGGACGAGATCACCGCCACGGTGAACAAGACCGCCGACGGCGCGCGTCAGGCCTCCAGCGTGGTGCAGGCCGCGCGCGGCGACGCCGAGGCCAGCGGCAATGTCGTGCGCGACGCCGTGGCCGCCATGACCGCCATCGAGCAGTCGTCGGCCCAGATCGGCAACATCATCGGCGTGATCGACGAGATCGCCTTCCAGACCAATCTTCTGGCCCTGAACGCCGGGGTCGAAGCCGCCCGAGCCGGTGACGCGGGTCGCGGCTTCGCCGTGGTCGCCTCGGAAGTCCGGGCCCTGGCCCAGCGCTCGGCCGAAGCCGCCAAGGAGATCAAAACCCTGATCTCGGCCTCGGGTCGTCAGGTCGGCGAGGGCGTCAATCTGGTCGGTCAGACGGGCGAGGCCCTGCAACGCATCGTCGGTCGCGTGGCCGAAATCGACGGCCTGGTGTCGGAGATCTCGGCCTCGGCCCAGGAGCAGGCCACCGGCCTGCAACAGGTCAACACCGCCGTGAACCAGATGGATCAGGTCACCCAGCAGAACGCCGCAATGGTCGAGCAGTCGACCGCCGCCAGCCATTCGCTGGCTCAGGAGGCCGACGTCCTGGCCGCCTCGGTGTCGCGCTTCCGCACCGCTCAGGCCGCCGCGCCCGTCGTCGCCCGCAAGCCGGCGCCGGTCGCCGCCGCTCCGGCCCAGGCCGCCCCGGTCCGCACCGCGCAGCCGGTGGCCCAGACCATCGCCGCGCTGAAAACCGTGGGCCACGGCGGCGCCGCCCTGAAGCCGCAGGTCGTCGAAGACGGCTGGGAGGAGTTCTGATGTCGACCCTGATCGCCCTGCCGGCGGTGCTCGACCTGCGCGCCGCCGAGCCCTTGAAAATGCAACTCTTGGCTGTGCGCGGTCAGGCGGCGACGCTGGACGCCTCGGCCGTTCAGCGGCTGGGCGGCCTGTGTCTGCAGGTTCTGCTCTCGGCGCTCCAGACCTGGCGTTCTGATAGGAAGTCTTTGAGCTTCGTCAATGTTTCCGAGCCTATGATCGCGCAATGGAGCGCCCTCGGGGCTTCTGCCTCTGATCTTGCCGCACAAGGCCAAGTTGCATGACCAAGACCATTCTGACCGTCGATGATTCGCGCACCATGCGCGACATGCTGATGCTGGCGTTGAAGGACGCCGGCTATCGGGTGGTTCAGGCCGAGGACGGCGTCCACGGTCTGGAAGTGCTCCAGGCCGAGCGCCCGGACATCGTCATCACCGACATCAACATGCCCCGCATGGACGGCTTCGGCTTCATTGAGGGCATGCGCGCCGACCCCAACCACAAGGCGACCCCGGTCCTGGTCCTGACCACCGAGAGCGACGCCGCCAAGAAGCAGCGCGCCCGCGAGGCCGGGGCCACCGGCTGGATCGTCAAACCCTTCGACCCGGCCAAGCTGGTCGACGCCGTCCGTCGCGTCGCGGCCTGAGGACCCCCAGATGAGCGACGATCCGTTCGAGGCCATCAAGGTCACCTTCTTCCAGGAGTGCAGCGAACTGCTGGGCGACCTGGAAGCCAATCTGCTGGCGCTCGAGACCGGCCAGGGCGACGCCGAGACGATCAACGCCGTCTTCCGCGCCGTCCATTCGGTCAAGGGCGGGGCAGGGGCCTTTGGTCTGGAAGATCTGGTTCGCTTCGCTCATGTCTTCGAGACCCTGATGGACGAACTGCGCTCGGGTCGGAAGGATTGCGACGACGTTACGGTCAAGACCCTGCTGCGCGCCTCCGATGTCCTGGCCGACCACATCGCCGCCGCACAAGGAACCGGCGCGCCGGTTGACGCCGCGCGTTCCGCCGGTCTGGTGGCCGAGCTGGAGGTCCTGACCCACGGCGTCGCCGCCTCGGTCGCCCCTGCGCCGGTCGCCGCAGCCGCTGATGAAGACGACTTCGGCTTCACCCCCCTGACGCTGGACCTGGCCGACTTCGGCGCGCCCGCCGAACTGCCGTCGCTGGATCTGCCGCCGCTCGACCTGCCCGACCTGACCGCGTCGAGCGCCGCCGCCCCGACCGTGGGTTGGCGCATCGTCTTCCGCCCGCATCCGCGCCTTTACGCCAGCGCCAACGACGTCAGCCTGCTGCTGCGCGAACTGACGCGTCTGGGGCCGACCTCGGTCGAGCTGGACGACAGCGGCCTGCCCATGCTGGACGCCCTCGACGCTGAGGACGCCCATCTGATCTGGACCATCACGCTTTCGGGCGACGCGTCCGAGGCCGCCGTGCGCGACGTCTTCGACTTCGTCGAGATGGACTGCGACCTAAGCATCACCGCCCTGGGCGACGCCGTGGTCGAGACCGATCTGCCGCCGCTGCCGGTGCTGGACGCCGCCCCCGCCGAACCCGAGTTCGACATCGCCGCCCTGCTGGCCAAGGCCGCCGCGCCCGTAGAGGCGCCTGCGCCCGCTCCGGTCGTCGCCACCCCGGCCCCCGTCGCGCCCGCGCCGGTCGCCGCCGCGCCCAAGCCGGTTGCGCCTGCCGCTCCGGCCCCTGCGGCGCCTTCGGCTCCCGCCGCCGCCGCCCCGGTGACCATCCGCGTCGACCTGGACCGCGTTGACCGCCTGATCAACGTGGTCGGCGAACTGGTCATCCAGCAGGCCATGCTGGCCCAGCGCGTGATGGAAAGCGGCCTGGCCCGTTCGTCCGACATCGCCCTGGGTCTGGAAGACCTGGAACTGCTGACGCGCGATATTCAGGACAGCGTCATGGCCATCCGCGCCCAGCCGGTGAAGTCGGTGTTCCAGCGGATGCCGCGTCTGGTTCGCGAAGTCGCCGACATGACCGGCAAGCGCGTGCGTCTGGTCACGTCCGGCGAGGACACCGAGGTCGACAAGACCGTGGTCGAACGCCTGGCCGAGCCGATCACCCACATGCTGCGCAACGCCATCGACCACGGGCTGGAAAGCCCGGAGGAGCGCGAGGCCGCCGGCAAGCCCGCCGAGGGCACGGTGCGCCTGGCCGCCCTGCACCGCTCGGGCCGCATCGTCATCGAGATCGCTGATGACGGCAAGGGCATCAACCGCCCCCGCGTGCGCGGCATCGCCGTGGATCGCGGCCTGATCGCCGAAGACGCCGTCCTGACCGACGACGAGGTCGACAATCTAATATTCTTGCCTGGGTTCTCGACCGCAGAGACCGTCACCGACGTCTCGGGCCGGGGCGTCGGCATGGACGTGGTCAAGCGTTCCATTCAGGCCCTGGGCGGCCGCATCTCGATCAGTTCGGCGCCGGGCAAGGGCTCGACCTTCACCCTCAGCCTGCCGCTGACGCTCGCCGTGCTGGACGGCATGGTGGTGGACGCCGCCGAACAGACCCTGGTGGCGCCGCTGTCGGCCATCGTCGAGAGCCTGACCCCGCGCGTCGAGGACATCCACTATGTCGGCGGCCATGACGCCGTCATCCGCTTCCGCGAGGCGTTCGTGCCTCTGGTGGACGTGGGTCGGGTCATGGGCTTCCGTGACGACGCCACGCCTCTGAGCGGCGGGGTGGTCATGATCGTCGAGACCGAGGCCGGTGCGCGCGCCGCCCTGCTGGTGGACGCCATCAACGGCCAGCGCCAGGTCGTCATCAAGAGCCTGGAAACCCACTATCGCCACGTCGACGGCGTCTCCGCCGCGACCATCCTGGGCGACGGCAGCGTCGCTCTGATCCTCGACATCGACGCCCTGGTCACCGCCGGGCGCCGCAAACCCAATCGTCCTGAACTGAAGATGGCGAGCTGAGACCCATGACCGAAGTCACCTCCAACGTCGCCGGCGCCGACCGCGAACTGATCGCCTTCCGCATCGGCGAACAGGAATTCTGCGTCGACATCATGAGCGTCCGCGAGATCCGCGGCTGGACCCCGGCGACCCCGCTGCCGCGCTCGCCGTCCTATATGAAGGGCGTGATCAACCTGCGCGGCATCGTCCTGCCGATCATCGACCTGGGCGCCCGCTTCGGTCTGGCCACGAACGAGCCGACCGCCCGCCACGTCATCATGGTGGCCCATATCGGCAACCGCTTGGTCGGCCTGCTGGTCGATGCCGTGTCGGACATCGTGCAACTGACGGACTCGACCATCCAGCCGACGCCCGACGTCGCCAGCGACCACGTGAAGACCTTCGTCCAGGGCATCTTCGCCGTCGAGGGCGGCCGCATGATCAGCCTGATCGATCTCAACCACGTTCTGCCGGCCGAAAGCGAAGCCGAAGCCGCATGACCACCGCCTCAGGGCGGGCGTCCCTGGTCGAAGGCGAGTTCGTCTTCACCGCCGAGGACTTCCGCCACATCGCCCAGACCCTGCACGCCCACGCCGGCATCGCCCTGAGCGAGGGCAAGGCCGCCCTGGTCTATTCCCGCCTGGCCAAGCGCCTGCGTCTGCTGGGCCTGCGCAGTTTCCGTGACTATTGCGCCCTGATCGAGGGCGTCGAGGGCGTTGATGAGCGTCAGGCCATGACGGCGGCCCTGACCACCAACGTCACCCGCTTCTATCGCGAGCCGCACCACTTCGATCACCTGCGCGACCAGGTCATGCCGGAACTGGCGGCGCGGGCGCGGGCGGGCGGGCGCGTGCGTCTGTGGTCGGCGGCCTGCTCGAACGGACAGGAGCCCTATTCCATGGCCTTGACCGTGCTGGACGTCCTGCCGGAAGCGGCTGATCTGGACGTGCGCATCCTGGCCACCGACATCGACCCCAACATGGTCGCCGAGGGGGCGGCGGGCGTCTATTCCGACGAACTGCTGTCGCCGGTCCCGGCCGCCGGTCGCAAGCATTTCACGCCGGTCGCGGGCCGACCCGGCCTGTTCAGCGCCGACGAGACCCTGCGCCGTCTGGTGTCCTTCCGCGAGCTGAACCTGATCGGCGACTGGCCCATGCGCGGCAAGTTCGACGTCATCTTCTGCCGCAACGTGGTCATCTATTTCGACGACGCGACCCAGGAAATGGTCTGGGGCCGCTTCACCCCGATCATGGCCCCTGGCGCCACCCTCTACATCGGCCATTCCGAGCGCGTCAGCGGCCCGGCGACGGCCCAACTGCAGACCTGCGGCCTGACGGCCTATCGCCTGGGAGGCCGGGCATGAGCAATCCCGTCCGCGTCCTGATCGTTGACGACAGCGCCACCATGCGCAGCCTGATCAGCGCCGTCCTGCGTCGCGATCCCGAGATCTCGGTCGTCGGCACGGCCGCCGATCCTCTGGAGGCCCGTGCGGCCATCAAGGAGTTGAACCCCGACGTCATCACCCTCGACGTCGAGATGCCCAATATGAACGGGCTGGAATTCCTCGAGAAGATCATGCGGTTGCGGCCCATGCCGGTGGTCATGGTCTCGACCCTGACCCAGGCGGGGACCGACGTAACCCTGGCGGCGCTGGAGGTCGGGGCCGTGGACGCCGTGGCCAAGCCCGCGCCCGGCGTGCCCGCCCAGGAAGCCTTCGCCGACCTGGCCGAAAAGGTGAAGATCGCCGCGCGTTCGCGCGTCCGTCCGCTGGAAACGCGCGAGACGCGCACGGTGGACGGCGCCTATCGCGCTGACCCCAACCACATCCTGGCCATCGGCGCCTCGACCGGCGGGGTCGAGGCCCTGCTGAACATCCTGTCGGCCTTCCCGGCCAACTGCCCGGCGACGGTGGTGACGCAGCACATGCCCGCCACCTTCACCAAGAGCTTCGCCGCCCGGCTGGACAAGGCGTCCGGCGCCACCGTCACCGAGGCCGTGGACGGCGCTCCGCTGATGCCGGGCCACGTCTATATCGCTCCCGGCGGCGAGACCCATCTGGAAGTCGCGGGCGGGCGCTGCCGCCTGGTCGCTGCCGACACCGTCAACGGCCATCGCCCCTCGGTGGACGTCCTGTTCAACGCGGTCGCCCGTCTGGGGCGTCCCATGACCGGGGTCATCCTGACCGGCATGGGCAAGGACGGGGCCAGGGGCTTGCTGGCCATGCGTCAGGCCGGCGCGCGGACGCTCGGCCAGGACGAGGCCTCCAGCGTCGTTTACGGCATGCCGCGCGCCGCCTTCGAGCTGGGCGCCGTGGAGCGTCAGTTGTCGTTGCCCCGTCTCGCCCCCGCCATTCTCGAGCTGTGCGCCGCCGGCGCCCACGTCTCAAAGCCTGTTGCGTAAGGACCGCCTATGCCTGCCGCCTCCGCTCTCAATGTCCTGGTCGTCGACGACCAACTGACCATGCGGTCCCTGATCCGCAACAGCCTGCAGCAGATCGGCGTGCGCGAGATTTCCGAGGCCGCCGACGGCGAGCTGGCCCTGCGCTCGATCATCACCAAGCCGGTCCACCTGGTCATCTCCGACTTCAACATGCCGAACCTGGACGGCCTGGGCCTGCTGCGCGCCATCCGCGCCCACCCGCCGACCTCCAAGACCGCCTTCATCATGCTGACCGGCCGCGCCGATCGCGAACTGGTGCAGCGCGCCGTCCAGTTCGGCGTGAACAACTATCTGGTCAAACCCTTCACCACCGCCCAGCTGAAAGAGAAGCTGGAAGGCGTGTTCGGCCCGCTGACGTGATCCGCGCCGGCGATCAGCTGACGGCCGAAAGGCGCGTCCATGTCGGCCAGGGCGAGCACCTTGTGACGTCCGATCCCGACGTCGTGCTCTCGACCGTGCTCGGCAGCTGCGTCGCCATGTGCCTGCGCGATCCCGTCGCCGGGGTCGGCGGCATGAACCATTTCCTGCTGCCCGAAGGCGCGGGGGCGGGGACCGACGCGGGGCGTCGCTACGGCGCCTATGCGATGGAACTGCTGATCAACGACGTGCTGAAGGCGGGCGGTCGGCGCGACCGGCTGGAGGCCAAGCTGTTCGGCGGCGGCCGCATGTTCGACGCCTTGAAGGACGTGGGCGCGTCCAACGCCGACTTTGCCGAGCGTTTTCTGGCCGACGAGGGGATTCCCGTCGTCGGCTCCAGCCTGAGGGGCGCCGGGGGGCGTCGACTGCATTACTGGCCGGTGACCGGTCGGGCGCTGCAACGCGCGGTCACGGATGCGGTCGCCCCGCGTCCGGCGCCGCCGCCGCCGCCCGTCGACGCCGGCGCGCTGGAGCTGTTCTGATGACCGACGACGACGCCAGGGGCCTGCTGAGCGCGGTCGCCGCCGAACTGGCCGACATCCGCGCGGGCGTGGACGAGGCCGGTGGCCTGGTCTCCGAGCTGCTGCGTCTGGCCCCGCCCGAGCAGCGCCTGACCTTCCTGACACGGATGCAGGCCTTTGACGTCCTGAGCCAGCGCGTCGACGCCTTGTCGGGCCTGGCCGGGGCCCTGGCCGCCGATCAGCCGATGGACACCGCCCTGGCCGCCCTGCCTCTGGCTGAGATGGCCGACCGCCTGCGCGAACTGACCTATCGCGTGAAGCCGTCGTCGCCGGCTGCGCCCGCCGCCGTGTCCGGCGACCTGCTGCTGTTCGACTGATGAGCGCGACCGACCGCGTCAATCTGGAGCAGTCGACGGTCCTGCTGATCGACGACAATCCCCAGGCGCTGGACATGCTCAGCTCGGTCTTCCAGGGCTTCGGCGTCAAGGAGCAGATCAAGTGCGCCTCGGCGACCGAGGGGGTGCGCGTTATCCAGAACCGGGCCGTCGACCTGATCGTCATCGACTGCGCCGATCCCGAGATGGACAGCTACGCCTTCGCCCGCTGGTTGCGACGCGAGACCCCAGCGCCTCTGCGCTTCATCCCCGTTATCCTGCTGACCGGCCACGCCTCCCAGGCCAAGGTGCGCGAGGGGCGCGACTGCGGCGTCAGCTTCGTGGTCACCAAGCCTCTGACCCCGGCGGTGCTGCTGAAACGCATCCTGTGGCTGGCGGGCGACGAGCGCGAGTTCGTCGAGTGCGAGACCTATGTCGGCCCGGACCGGCGCGTGCGCAACTTTGGCCCGCCCCTGGGCATGGCCGGACGCCGCAAGGACGACCTCTCGGCCCACGTCGGCGCCGCCGTCGAGGAGAACATGGATCAGTCCGACATCGACATGCTGATGAAGCCGCAAAGAGTCGCCCTGTGAGCACCGCCAAGTGACCGAAGCCCGCACCCTGAAGATCAAGACCACCCTGGCGCGTCAGATGGCTCAGCCGGGCGGGCGCACCATCGCCGACGTGGAACGCCGCGCCAACGAGCGGCTGGAGCGGCATCGCGACGACGTCATGACCACCATCGCCGGCACGATCACCGAGCTGGAACTGGTCGTCGCCGCCGCAGCGCCGGACAGCGAGCCTCAGGTCTATCGCCTGGCTTCGTCCCTGCTGGACACGGCCGGCTTCTTCGACACCGGGCCGCTCTATGATGCGGGCTACAGCCTGTGCGACGTGGCCGACCGGATGCAGGCTAGCGGCGCCTGGAACTGGCCCACGGTCGCCGTCCACGTCCAGGCCATGCGCCTGATCCTGACGGGCGGATGCAAGGCTGACGCCACGACCGAGGCTCTGCTGCTGGGCCTGCGCTCCGTGGCGGCGAAAGCGCGGCAGGAGGCATAATTCCTTCTCCCGCAAGGGGAGAAGGATTTTAGTGCGCTAACGTCCTTCAGGCTGCTTGAGCGCGGTCACCCGTAGCGCGCGATGCCCAGGTCAGCCGTCTCGATGTCGGGCGCCTTGCCGCTGACGATGTCGGCGATGACGCGGGCCGAGCCGCAGGCCATGGTCCAGCCCAGCGTCCCGTGGCCGGTGTTCAGGAACAGGTTGTCGAACTTGGTTCCGCCGATGACCGGGGTGCCGTCCGGCGTCATGGGCCGCAGGCCGGACCAGTAGGACGCCGCCTTGAGGTCGCCCGCGCCGGGGAACAGCGACCCCACCGAGTGCTCCAGCGTATTGCGGCGCTGTTCCGGCAGGACGTTGTTGTAGCCCGAGATCTCGGCCATGCCGCCGACGCGGATGCGGTCGCCCAGACGCGTGATGGCTACCTTGTAGCTCTCGTCCATGATGGTCGAGACGGGGGCGGCGGGCTCATTGATGATCGGGGCGGTGATCGAATAGCCCTTCACCGGATAGACCGGCAGGGTCATGCCCAGCGGCTTGACCATCTGCGGCGAATAGGAGCCCAGGGCCAGGACATAGGCGTCGGCGGTGATCACGCCCTTGTCGGTCTGGACGCCCGAGATGCGGCCCTTGTCGGCAGTCAGGGCCTTGATGGCGGTGTCCCACAGGAAGGTCACGCCTTGCCCCGTCGCCGTATCGGCCAGGGCGTTGGTGAATTTGAAGCAGTCGCCGGTCTCGTCCTTGGGCAGGCGCAGGCCCCCGACGAACAGGTCGCGCGTGGCCTTCAGGCCCGGTTCGGCGGCGACGCAGCCGTCCTGATCCAGCACCTCGAACGGCACGCCGCCTTCGCGCAGGACCTGGGTGTCCTTGTAGATGCCGTCCAGCTGTTTCTGCGTGCGGAACAGTTGCAAGGTGCCTTGCGTGCGGTGGTCGTATTCCAGGCCCAGCTCTTCGTTCAGGGCGGTCTGAACCTCCTGGCTGTATTCGGCCAGGCGCACCATCCGCGCCTTGTTCAGCGCATAGCGGGCCGAGGTGCAGTTGCGCAGCAGGGCCAGCAGCCAGCGCACGGTGGCGATGTTCGCATGGGGATGCAGGATCAGCGGGGCGTGGCGCATGAACAGCCACTTGACCGCCTTGGCCGGGATGCCCGGCGCGGCCCAGGGCGAGGAGTAACCGGGCGAGATCTCGCCGGCGTTGGCGAAGCTGGTCTCCAGCGCCGGGCCGCTCTGGCGGTCGATCACCGTGACCTCGTGGCCGGCCTTGGCCAGATAGTGGGCCGTCGTCACGCCAATGACGCCGGCGCCCAGGACTGCGATCTTCATGGTCTTGACCTTACGCGAACCTTCCGCGCGTCGATCCCTAGACCAGTTTTTGCGTTTGTCGAGCCATCGCCGCGCGTGTGCGCTGCAGCATGTCGCCTTGTTGAAACAGTTCGGCCCGGATCGCGCTGATCCGGGCCGATTATTTGCTCACTTTATGAAGCGCGTCTCGACCGGGGCGTAGCGGTCCCAGACCGCCTTGTCCGCCAGCGAGCGCAGCAGTTTCAGGTATTCGGCGTGGGTCCAGGCCAGGGGCGTGGCGGAGTTGGTGCCTTCGCCCATGGCCTCGCCGTGCGCGGTCGGAACACCCACCCCGTCCCAGACCTGTTCGGGCAGCAGCAGGCCGGCGTTGGCGAAGCGTTCCATGCCGCGCACATAGGTCTGACGGATGGCGCTCAGCGACGCCGCGTCGGCGGTCCCGGCCTGAAGCACGCGGGCCAGTTCATAGTGACCGCGCTCGCCGGTGAAGAAGGGCCAGACCCGGCCGCGCTGGCCCGGCGCCATGATCCCGCCGACGCCGTAGCCCTTGCCGTCCGAGACGTCCTCGCCATAGCCGTCGACGCCATAGCGGCGCCAGCCGGGTGTCTGGTCGCCCGCCGGACCGAAGTCGTAGCGGACGCGATACAGGTCCTCGCGCGCCGTGTCGTCGTATTCGCCCAGGGTCGCGACCACGTGCTCGTCATTCGCCGCCCGCACGCCATAGCGCACCAGTTCCAGGAAGCCGCCGTCGATGACCCGGTCCTCGGCCGGGGCGATCTGGCCGTTGGCCTCGCCGATCGGGGCCTTGTCATTGGGGTTGGTGTTGCGGCTGATGCGGACGTAGTAGCGCCCGTCGCCGAAATCGCCGCTGGTGGTGAACATGCTGGCCTCGATCTGACCGGCATAGCGATCAGCGGCCGCCTGATAGCGGGCGGCGCTGGGGGCGTCGTTCGCGGCGCGGGCCATCTCGGCGGCGACCGTCAGACCGGCCACGACGGCGGCGGTGCTGGACGGGGAATAGCCCTGCTGCTCCTCCCAGCGCTCCTGCTGGGTGAAGGGCGGGCGGATCTCGTTCTGGTTCCAGTCGATGTCCACCTGACCGCCGTCGACCAGGAAGTCGGCCGCGGGTTTCAGCATCTTGGCGTACATGTCGGCCATGTCGGCGTCGGACAGCCAGCCGAGGGTCCACAGGCGATGGCCCAGCATGATGGGCATGGCCGTCTGATCCAGCTGGACCGCCATCCATTCCAGGGTTCCATCGACGTGGGTCTTTTGCAGGAACCAGCCGCCGGCGCCCTTGTTGCCGGGGGTGTTCGGCCCGACCTGGACCTGGGGCAGGTAGTGGAAGGCCGCCAGCGGGGTGTCCTTGTCACCCAGGGCGGCAAAGGCCATCGCCACCTGATAGAAGTCGCGCGGCCAGACGGCCTTGTAGCCGGTCGAAGGCTTGGACGCGTCCACCGTGTCGCCCCACGGATTGGACAATGACGCGATCAGGGCGCCGGCGTGGGTGTGGTCCTCCAGCGACTTGATCATCAGGGCCGAGGCATAGGCCAGCTTGCCGCCGTCGGTCGCTTGGGCCGCGACGCGGGGCAGTTCGCTCAGGGAGGCGAGATAGTCTTCCCAGCCCGCCCGCTCGCCCTCGCCGTTGAAGCGTTTCAGCACCTCGTCCAGTCCGGTCGTCAGGGCGGCGTCGGCCTGGGCTTCAGCGGCGGCGCGGCTGTCGCCGAAGCCGATGACGAAGTCGCGGCTGACGGTTTGGCCCTGTTCCAGATGCGGCAGAGCGCCGGTCAGCATGATGTTGCCGCTCGCATCCCCCGTGGTCGAATAGGCGGGCAGGGCGCCGGCCTTCAGCCCGGTCAGACCGTCGGAGGCGCCCATGAAGCCGACGCTGGCGGCCTCGAACGGGGCGCTGGGACGTAAGGAAAGATGGACGTCGCCTTCGTGGGCGTAGAGGCCGGTCGCGGCCGCCTCGCCCCGGTCGTCCACGCCGGTGTTGGCCATATGCGGCTCCAGCAGGACATAGGGGGTCACGCCGCCCTTCAGCGCCCGCACGGTGACGCGCAGGATCAGGGCCTGACCGTCCGGGTCGGTGAAGACCTGCTTGTCGATGGCGAAGCGCCCGGCCTTGTCCGTCGTCGTCACCGTGTAGGCGGGCGACAGGGGGCGACCCTCGGCGTCCTTGTGCAGATAGTCGATGGTGAAGTCGGTGTCGGCGCCTTCGACCGCCAGGCCGCTGTCGGTGACGACGGCCAGCCGCAACTGCTTGATCTGGGCCTCATGGATCAGGCCGTACATGGTCTCGGTCAGCACCCCGTCGGCGATGGAGAACCAGACCTTGGACACGGTCCCGGTCGGCCCGCCGTCGCGATAGGCGCCGTCGACATAGGCCTCATAGGCCGTGCCCGCGCCCACCTTGGCGGCATAGGCCCAGGTCGGGGTCTCGCCGGGCGCGCCGGGAGCGGTTTGCGCCGAGGCGGCGCCGGTCAGGACGGAGGCGGCGGCGCCGGCGAGGATCAGGCTCTTGAAAACACGCATGGGAAAATCTCTCACTCAGGCAGGCGTCAGCAGGAATTTCAGCGGCACGTCGAGGCGGCCGTTCCACGACGCCTCATTGTGCTGGGCGCCGGGGAACAACAGGGTCTGGAAGTCGCGCGGGCCATAGCCTCGCTCGCGGAAGACGGCGTCGATGCGGCTCTGGAAGGTCGCGTAGAACTGATCCAGGGTCTCGTCGCCGCGATCGAAATAGAAGCGGTGCGAGCCGGGTGTTGGCAGGCCCTCGGCCACCACGCGGGTCCAGGCCCCGACCACCTTGTCACGCCAGACGGCCAGGGCCGCTGGGTCGTCCAGACCGTCGATGCGCAGGGGCCAGTGGGTCGACAGACAGGCGGCGGCGCCGAAGACCTGCGGGTGTTTCATCACCGCATAGAGCGAGATCAGGCCGCCCATGCTGGAGCCGCTGACCAAGGTGTCCGTCGGTCCGGCCAAGGTGCGATAGGTCTGATCGATGAAGGGCTTCAGCTCCTCGACCATGAAGCGCAGATACTCATCCGACAGCGGCGCGCCGCCATAGATGGCCTGGACGTCGTCGCGGACGTCTGCGGGCAGGGCCTTGATCAGGTCGGCGGGGACATACTCACGCAGACGCAGCGGCGTGTTCCAGATGCCGACGACGATGGGGGCGCGGACCTGGCCGTTGGCGATCAGTCGGCCCAGATGCTCGTCCACGCCCCACTCGCCGAAATTGGCCTTGGAGGCGTCAAACAGGTTCTGGCCGTCGTGCATGTAGAGAACGGGATGGCGCTGCGACCCCGCTTCATAGCCGGGCGGCAGCCAGACAGTGACGTTGCGGGGCTGGACGTGGGCGGAGGCGAAGTCCAGGTGTTCGACCAGTTTCCCATCGACCGGGATGTCGGCCGCGGCCTGGCCCGCGAAGGGCAGGGCGGCCAGCAGGCCCAGGGTCATGCGGCGCGACAGCTTCGTCTCCTGGCTCATGCCTTGTGCTCCCGCACGAACAGGGCCGAGACGGCGGCGATGAAGAAGCTGACGCCGCCGATGATCAGGGCGTAGACCGCCTGACCCGCGAACAGGTGCTTGAGGATCAGGCCCAGGATGGTCGCGGCCAGCAACTGGGGCACGACGATGAAGATGTTGAAGACGCCCATATAGACGCCCATCTTCCGCCCCGGCAGGGCGCCCGCCAGGATGGCGTAGGGCATGGACAGGATCGAGGCCCAGGCGAAGCCCACCCCGATCATCGGCAGCCACAGCAGGGCTGGATCGCGGATCATGGCGACGCCGATCAGGCCCAGCCCGCCGAGCACCAGATTGATGGCGTGGGCGCCGCGACGGCCTGTCCGCCGGGCCACGACCGGGATCAGGAAGGCGGCCAGGGCCGCGACCCCGTTATAGACGCCGAACAGCACCCCCACCCAGTCGGCCCCGGCGTTGTAGGCGGCGCTGGTGGGATCGGAGGAGCCATAGTGGACCGCCGTCACCGTGGCCGTGGTGTAGATCCACATGGCGAACAGGGCGAACCAGCTGAAGAACTGGACCACGGCCAGACCCTTCATGGTGTCCGGCATGGCGAAGACGTCGTCGAGGATTTCGGTCAGGCCGTTGGTGCGCGCCGCCCGGCGGAAGGCGGCGGTCGCCAGTTGCAGGGCGCCAAAGACGGCCAGGGCGCCGGCCAGGATATAGAGCTCCTTCTCCCATCCCGAGGCGAAGACCACGGCGGCGACCGCTGCGCCCAGGCCCAGGAAGGTCAGGCCGCCCAGGCCATAGAGGCCGGCGCCGCGTTCCGGCGAGGCCGGAACCGGGTCGTTTTCGGTCACCCCGTCGAAGGCGGCGATCTCGGCCGGGCTGTATTCCTTGGTGGTGAAGACGGTCCACAGCACCGTGGCCAGCAGGCCCGCCGCCCCGACGTAGAAGGCGAGCTTGACCGACAGGGGCACAGCCCCCTCCGCCGCTGTCGAGGCGACGTGGAAGACGTTCGACAGCAGCCACGGCAGGACCGAGGCGAAGACCGCCCCCGTCCCGATGAAGAAGCTCTGCATGGCGTAGCCGGTGGTGCGTTGCTCCTCCGGCAGGTTGTCGCCGACGAAGGCGCGGAACGGCTCCATGGTGATGTTGATCGAGGCGTCCATGATCCACAGCATGGCCGCCGCAAACCAAAGCGTCGGGCTGTTCGGCATCGCGACCAGAGCCGCCGAGGTCAGCAGGGCCCCGAACAGGAAGTAGGGCCGACGACGGCCCAGCCGCCCCCAGGTCTTGTCGCTGAAGTGGCCGATGATCGGCTGGACCAGCAGGCCCGTCACCGGCGCGGCGATCCACAGGATGGCCAGGCTGTCGATCTCGGCGCCCAGGGTCTGGAAGATGCGGCTGGTGTTGGCGTTCTGCAGACCAAAGCCGATCTGGATGCCGAAGAAGCCGACGCACATGTTCCAGATCGCCCACATCGACAGACGAGGTCGGGGCAGCTTGGGACGCGTGGCGCGCGGCCTTCCGGTTTCAGCGGACAGGACGGGGGCGGCTTCGCTCATCGGCGCGACTTCCTTCCCAGCGGCACGAAGCGGATGGCCTGGCCGCCGCCGGGGGCCAGGTTCAGCGTCAGCGTATCAGCGGACGTCACCTCGCGCTGCTCGATGACGATGTCCTCGCGCTGACCGCGATAATCGGCGTTGGGACCGTCGCGATAGATTTCCGCGCGATAGCGGCGACCGGCGTCGAGGAAGCTCAGCGGCGCCGACAGGCTGCGCGGATGCTCGTCCGACACGGCGCCCAGGGCCCAGACGTCGGAATGGCGATCCTTGCGGGCGATGACGACGAAGTCGCCGATCTCGCCGTCCAGAACCTTGGTCTCGGCCCAGTCGACCGGCACGTCCTTGATGAACTGGAAGGGCGCGGGGTTGGCCTCGTAGTGGACCAGCAGGTCCGCCGCCATCTGGATCGGGCTGTAGATGACGACATAGAGGGCCAACTGTTTGGCCCAGGTGGTCTGGATGCCGCCGGGGCTGCGCGTCTCCATGCCGAAGATGCCGGGCGTATAGTCCATCGGCCCGGCCAGCAGGCGGGTGAAGACCAGGTTGGCCTCGTGCTCGGGCGGGTTGCCCGGCTGGCCCCAGGCGCTGAACTCCATGCCCCGCGCGCCCTCGCGGCTGATCATGTTGGGATAGGTGCGGCGCAGGCCGGTGTCCTTGAACGGTTCGTGGGCGTTGACCGCGACCTGATGCTTGGCCGCCGTCTCGATGACGCGCATGTGGTGTTGGGCCATGGGCTGGCTCTCGTGCCAGGCCATGACGGCGCGGCCGTAGGGCCCGGCCACCCGCGCCCCGCCGGCGTCGGCGACATAGCCGGTCTTGACCGAGTGCATCCCCAGTCGCTGATACAGGGCCATCGCCGGTTCGAGCTGCTGCTCATAGTGGAAGGCGTTGCCGCCTGTTTCGTGGTGGCCGATCAGCTGCACGCCCTTGGCCCGGCCGTGCGCCGTCACCCGCTCGATGTCGAAGTCGGGATAGGATTCGGTGAAGCTGAAGTCCGAGCCGTTGGCGAACCAGTCGCCGTCCCAGCCCTTGTTCCAGCCCTCGACCAGCACCCCGCCAAAGCCGTGCTCGGCGGCGAAGTCGATGTGCTTGATGGCGTTTTCGGTGGTGGCACCGTGCTTGGGGCCGGAACCCCACGACTTCAGCTCCAGGTGCATCTCCCACCAGACGCCGAGGTATTTCATCGGCTTGAACCAGCTGACGTCGCCCAGCTTGTTGGGTTCGTTCAGGTTCAGGATCAGGCTGGATTCCACCAGACCGGCGGCGCTGTCGCTGATCTGAAGGGTGCGCCACGGCGTGTGGAAGGGGGCCTGCCGCACCACAGCGGCGTTGGTCAGGCCTGGCGTCAGCTGGGCGCGGAACTTCAGTCCCTCGGCGCGGCGCAGGTTCATGCCCGCATAGTCGATCAGGGCCGCTTCGTGGATCGAGACGTGCAGGCCAGAGTCGCCGCGCACGGTCATCGGCGTCTGGGCGCTGCCGACCGCGTCGATGCGGGTGCGGTTGTAGAGGTATTCCTCGCGGTTCCATTCCCAGGCCGGGATCCACCAGGCCTCGCCGTCCTCGGACAGGTTGAACTCGGTCAGTTCGGCGCCGATGCGGACGGTCTTCAGCCCGTCCTGCTCGGGGAATTCGTAGCGGAAGCCCAGGCCGTCGTCATAGAGGCGGCAGACCACGTCGAAGCGACGGCGCAGCCCGGCCTTCTCGACGAAGGACACCCGCCATTCGTTGTAGTGGTTGCGGACGTACTGGCGCTCGCCCCAGGGCTGCTCCCAGGTCTCGTCCACCGTGACGGGGGCGCCCGCCGTCAGCGTCATGTTGCGCTCCAGCATGGGTGCGTCGGTTAGCAGGAAGCCCAGCCAGGACGTCTCCACCACCTTGCGGCCCAGACGGCTGACCGCATAGGTCGGGCGCCCGTCGTTGTCGGTGGCCATCTCGATCGTCAGCACCCCGCCCGGCGACGAAGCGCGCACCGCGTTCGAGGTCGGCTGGGCCACGGCGGGGGCGCCGAAGGCCAGGGCCGAGACGGTCCCGAGGGCGAGGAAGGAGCGGCGTTTCAACATAATCACGTCCTGTAACAAAGGCTCTTGCCAGACGCCGTTTGACGGGCGCATGAGAGAGCAAGATTTGCAGCAAATTTTGCAGCGACTGTTTTCGGAGCCCGCGACCCTTGAGCCGCAAGTCCACGCGACTGGAAGACCTGGCCCAACTGGCGGGCGTCTCGATTTCCACGGCGTCGCGCGCCCTGAACGACCATCCGGCGGTCAACGACCGGACCAAGCAACTGATCTGGAAGCTGGCGCGCGAGCACGACTATCCGTTCCGCCGCTACATGCCGGCGGGCCCCATCGGCGCCGAGGCGACCATCGCCCTGGTGGTGCCGCGTCCGCAGGGGCGCGAGGGGCGTCTCAGCGACCCCTTCTTCCTCGAACTTCTGGCCGGGGTGGGCGAGGCGGCGCGCGAGCGCGGCTGCGACCTGATCATGAGCCATCTGGCCCCGGCGACCTATGAAGACGTAGCCGCCGCCATGACCACCAGCCGCGCCGACGGCGTCATCTTCCTGGGGCAGAGCACCCTGCACGCGGCCTTCAACCGCCTGGTCGAAACCGAGGCGCGCTTCGTCGTCTGGGGCGCTGAGCTGCCCGATCAGCTCTATTGTTCGATCGGCTCGGACAACATCAACGGCGGGCGTCGGGCGACCCTGCACCTGGCCCGACTGGGGCGTAAACGCATCGTCTTCCTGGGCGACCTCGATCCGCCCGAGGCCATGCAGCGCCATCGCGGCTATCTGGATGCTTTGGCCAGCGCGGGTCTGCCGGTTGATCCGGCCCTGATTGTGGACGCCCACTTCGAGGTCGAGTCCGCCGAGGCCTCGGTCGAGTCCCTGTTGCGGCGCGGCGTAGAGTTCGACGGCGTGGTCTGCGCCAGCGACCAGATCGCCCTGGGCGCCGTGCGCGCCCTGACCCACGCGGGCCGCAGCGTGCCGCGCGACGTCTCGGTCATCGGCTTCGACAACGTCCCCTTCAGCCGCTATTCCAGCCCGGCTCTGTCCACCATTGCTCAGGACACGATGAAGGCCGGTCGCCTGATGGTGTCCAAGCTGCTGGACCACGGCGGCGACGCCGCCGGCCGCTCCGAGCGCGTGCCGACGGACCTGATCGTGCGCGAGAGCTGCGGCGGCTGATCCCACCTCAGCCGGCCTCTTTGCGCAGCAGGACGCCGCCCAGCGGCGGCAGGACGCCGGCCTGGCTCAGGTTGACGCTGTCGACGACGGCGTAGCCCGCAGGCGCGGTCCATTCCTGCGCTTCATGGCCCAGGTTGAAGGCCGCCAGCAGGGCCTCGCCGCCGCCTTCGCGGGTGAAGGTCAGGACCGGCGCGGTGGTCTGCACCGTCATCTCGCCGATGCGCAGGGCCGGACAGGCGCGGCGCAGGGCCAGGATGCGGCGCGTCGCGTTCAGCATCGACTTGGGGTCGGCGTTCTGGACGTCGACCGCCATCGGGGGATGGCGCGCGTCCACCGGCAGCCAGGGTTCCACGCTCGAGAAGCCGGCGAAGGGGGCGTTCGCCGTCCACGGCATCGGCGTGCGGGCGCCGTCGCGGCCTAATGTCTGCGGCCAGTTGGCGATGGCCTCGGGATCGACCAGACGATCGAACGGCACCTCGCCCTGCGGCAGGCCCAACTCCTCGCCGTAGTAGACGAAGACGTTGCCGCGCAGGCTCACCAGCAGCAGCATCAGCATCTCGGCCAACTGGCGCTCATTGCGGCCCTCGGCCCAGCGCGAGATGGCGCGCGGCGCGTCGTGGTTGGAGAAGGTCCAGGACGGCCAGCCCTCGCCCTGCGCGCCGGGCCACATGGCCGCGCCCGTCTTCACCAGATCGGCCAGCATTCGCTCAGCATAGAGGTAGAGGAAGCCGTAGGCGCTGTGCAGGTGACGATCGTCGGCCGTGTATTCCTTCATCTCGCGGTCGGCGTGGTCGCCGCCGACCTCTGCCACGGTGAAGCGCCCGTCGCCATAGCTGTCGGTCAGCGCCCGCACCCGCTCCAGGAAGGGGGCGATGTCGGGGTGGGACTGGTTGTAGATCTTGTCCTGGAAGTCGAACGGCCGCGTCCGCTTGCCGCCCGCCGGGAAGGCCGGATTGTCCTTCAGCGACGGGTCGTTGATCATGAAGTTGATGGCGTCCAGGCGGAAGCCGTCCACCCCGCGATCCAGCCAGAACCTGCCCGCGGCCAGCAGGGCGTCTTGCACCGCCGGATTGCGGCCGTTCAGTTGCGGCTGCTCGGGCAGGAAGTTGTGCTGATAATACTGGCCGCGCCGCGCGTCCCAGGTCCAGCCCGGCCCGCCGAAGACGGACTGCCAGTTGTTGGGCGGCGAGCCGTCGGCCTTGGCGTCGGCCCAGACATACCAGTCGGCGTGAGGATTGGTGCGGTCCTGGCGGCTGGCCTTGAACCACTCATGCTGGTCAGAGGTGTGCGACCAGACCTGGTCGACGATGACCTTCAGCCCCAGGCCGTGGGCCTTCTCCACCAGCCGGTCGAAGTCGGCCAGGGTCCCGAACACCGGATCGACGTCGCAGTAATCGGCCACGTCATAGCCGAAGTCCTTCATCGGCGAGGTGTAGAAGGGCGAGATCCACACTGCGTCCACGCCCAGCGAGGCCACGTGATCCAGATGCGCCGTGATGCCGTTCAGGTCGCCGACGCCGTCGCCGTTGCTGTCGGCGAAGCTGCGCGGATAGACCTGATAGACGACGGCGCCGCGCCACCATTCCTGATGGGCCTGCTCCGGAGCGGGGACGACGGGGAGGGTCGCAAGGGTCACTGGGCAGGGCCTTCGGATACGCAGATCAGGTAGTCGAGCGGCGGCACGGTCACGCGGACCACGCCTGGCGCGGCGGAAGCGGCGGGGCAGGACCCGCGCGCGGCGGTCCAGCGGGTCGAGGACGGATCGACCACGATGTTGGCGCTCAGCGGCTCGGTCCCGGTGTTGAACACCACCAGGGTCTCACCTGTCTGGCCGGGCAGGGCGCGGGTGATGGCGAACAGGCCGGGCGCCTCGGCGGCGGCGCGCACCGTCTGCTCGCCGCGACGCAGGGCCGGGTCGGCGGCGCGCAGCCGGGCCATTTCGCTGATGGCGCGATAAAGCGGCGCTTCGCGGTCGTAAGGGTCGCGCAGGCCGCCGATGCGCTGCTCGGTGCGATAGGTCTCGACCTGCCCGTCCCACATGTCCTGACGCCCGCCGCCGTAGCCGCCGCCGCCGGCGAAGCCCTGTTCGTCGCCGTAGTAGAGGGTGGGTACGCCCCGGCTGAACATCATCAGGGCGTGGGCCAGGCGGGTGCGGGCCAGAAGTTCGGCGTCCGGCGCCTGGGGATGGGCCTTCAGCACGAAGCCGCCGATCCGACCCATGTCGTGATTGCCCAGGAAGGTCGGCAGCTGCAGCGCGGCCTCAGCCCCGCCTTCATACAGGGCGTCAGCGGCGAACAGCTTGGCCAGGGCGTCCGGCGCCTTGGCGCCATTGGCCACATCGGTGGCGACCGACTGGAAGCCGAAGTCGAGCACGGCGGGCAGCTTGTCGACCCGCGTGTGCTGGGCCAGGGCCGCCGGGTCGTGGTCATAGACCTCGCCGAAGATATGGAAGTTGGGAATGCCGCGGGCCTTGGCCCGCTCCATCATGGCCGGGACGAAGGCCTGCCAGAACTCAGGGTTCACATGCTTGGCCGTGTCGATGCGGAAGCCGTCGATCCCGTAGTCGTCGATCCAGTCGCCGAAGATGTCGATCATGCCCTGAACCACGCGCGGGTTCTCGGTGAACAGGTCGTCCAGCCCGGCGAAGTCGCCGTGGGTCGAGCTTTCGCCCCGGAAGGTCGAGTCGCCCCGGTTGTGATAGAGCAGGGGATCGTTCAGCCAGGCCGGGACCTTCACCGTCTCCTCGCCGGCCGGGATGTAGGGCGTGTAAGCCCAGGTCGGATCGGTCAGCCGGGCGAAGTCCGACGCATCCCCGTCGCCGCGGAAACCGTCATTGATCGCCGCACCCTCCACGCCGCCGCGCCGCGTATAGGGATAGTCGGCGACGGGACGATAGGCGCAGTCGTTTTTCGGGCATTCGCGATACTGGATCACGTCGGCCGTGTGGTTGGTGACGATGTCCAGATAGACCTTCATGCCGCGCGCATGGGCCGCCTCGACCAGGGCCTTCATCGTTTCCGGCTCGCCGAAATGCGGGTCGGGGCGGGTGAAGTCGGTGATCCAGTAGCCGTGGAAGCCGGCCATCGGCCGGCCGACCGTCGGCTGCACCGGCTTGTTCTTGAAGACGGGGGCCAGCCAGATGGCGGTAGCGCCCAGGCCCTGCAGATAGTCCAGCTTCTGCATCACTCCGGCCAGATCGCCGCCGTGATAGAATTCGGGGCTGGACGGATCAAAGCCGCTAATCAGCCGGTCCGGCGCATAGCCGCCGTGGTCGTTGGCGGCGTCGCCGTTGGCGAAGCGGTCGGGCAGAAGGAAGTAGATGACCTCGTCCTGCGGCGGGCGCTGACGCATGGCCTCAAGGGTCGAGGCGGCGGGCGCCTGGGCCGACGTCTGGGCCGAGGCGGCGCTGGCGCCCAGCAGACTCAGGCCGGCGGCGGCGGCGAGCAGACTCTTCCTGCGGCGTGGCGTCCTGGGCATGGCGGCCCTCCCTGTCCTGTCTCTCCGATGCGATGCCGGGGAGATCGATTTGCAAGTTTTTGCAGCGACGGACGGGCCTGTCAACCGCGCCATTTTCGCCTTGTTTTCCAGGCGCGCCCCCATGTTGCGCCGCAATATAGGCCAATCTGACGGGTGTTTTGGTCGAACATGGTCCGGTCTCAAACATTACCGGCTTGCAAGGTTGTCATAGATTTGCATAAGTTTGCGTCAGATCGCTTCATCAGAGAGCGACACTCATGGGAGGATGACGATGGCTTCTGGCTTCACCCGGCGTGCGCGCCTCATGACCGGCGGCGCCTTGGGCGTTGTCATGACCCTGGCTCTGGCGGGCGGCGCCCAGGCGCAGACCGCCTCGCAGGACGACCAGGCGACCCAGGTCGACGAGATCGTCGTCACCGGCATCCGTCGCTCGATCGAGGCTTCGATCTCGGCCAAGGCCCGCAACACCTCGATCGTCGAAGTCATCTCGGCCGAAGACATCGGCAAGCTGCCCGACGTCTCGATCGCTGAATCCCTGGCCCGCCTGCCCGGCGTGACCATGCAGCGCCTCGATGGCCGCAGCCAGCAGATCTCCATTCGCGGCCTCGGCCCGGACTTCACCACCGCCCTGCTGAACGGGCGCGAAATGGTGACGACCGGCGATAACCGCGGCGTCGAATTCGACCAGTTCCCCTCGGAGCTGATGTCCAGCGTCATCGTCTACAAGACGCCCGACGCCGCCCTGACCGGTCAGGGCCTGGCCGGCACGGTGGACATGAAGACCGTGCGTCCGCTGGACTACGGCCGTCGCGCCATCGTGGCCAACGCCCGTTATGAGTGGAACGATATCGGCGCCCTGAACTCGGGCACCACCGACAACGGCAGCCGCTATACGCTGAGCTATATCGACCAGTTCGCGGACGACACCATCGGCATCGCCCTGGGCTACGCCCACATGACGTCGCCCTATCAGTCGGAGCGTTTCAACGCCTGGGGCTATCCGACCTACAGCGACGGCAACCTGCTGACCGGCGGGGTCAAGCCCTACGTCATGTCGTCGGAGCTGGAGCGTGACGGCTATATGGGCGTGCTGGAATGGCGCCCGAACGATCGCTTCCACTCGACGATCGACGCCTTCTATTCCGAGTTCAAGAACACCCAGGTCCTGCGCGGCATCGAGTTCCCGCTGGCCTGGGGCGGATCGTCCGGCGCCTGCCCCGGTTCGCTCGCTGACTGCCGTCCCGGCCCGTCGCTGCGCCCCGGCTACACTGTTGAAGACGGCATGATCGTCGCCGGCACCTGGGACAACATCAAGGGCGTGGTCCGCAACGACCTGAACAAGCGCGACAGCAACATCACGGCCCTGGGCTGGAACACCGAGTTCGTCGCCAATGACGACTGGTCGTTCAACCTGGACCTCAACTACTCCAAGGTCGAGCGCAACGACATCATCCTGGAGACCAACGCCGGCACCGGCCGCAACATCAATGGCGCCCTGGACACCCTGGGCTTCGAACTGACCGGCGACGGCGTGACCCGCTTCACCAGCCAGCTGGACTATTCCGATCCGAACCTGATCAAGATCACCAGCCCGCAGGGCTGGGGCGGCGACGTCATTCCGGGCGGCCAGGCCGGCTACATGAACACCCCGTCCATCGAGGACGAGATCAAGGCGGTCCGCTTCGTCACCACCCGCCAACTGCATCAGAGCCCGTTCAGCTCGATCGACTTCGGCGTCAACTATTCGGAACGTGAGAAGTCCTTCGTCAACGACCAGTATTACCTGGCCGTGCCGGGCGGCGGCGATCTGGCCATCCCGACCCAGTTCCTGATGGACCCGACCGACCTGGGCTACCTCGGCATCTCCAAGGTCATCAGCTATGACGCCCTGGGCGTGATCAACAGCGGCGCCCTGGCCAAGGTGCGCAACCCCAATGCCGACGTCGCCGCCGGCAACTGGGAAGTCTCGGAAAAGGTCACCACCACCTTCATCCGCGCCAACATCGATCACAACCTGTTCGGCATGCCGCTGACCGGCAACGTCGGCGTTCAGGCCGTCTATACGGACCAGGCCTCGACCGGTTTCTCGGCCAGCCAGCTGGCGCCCGGCGTGTCCCAGACCCTGGCCGTTGCGGGCGGCGTCGACTACCTGGAGATCCTGCCCAGCGCCAACTTCATCGTGGAGGCGGGCGACGACTTCTTCGTCCGCTTCGCGGCGGCCCGCACCCTGGCCCGCCCGCGCATGGACGACATGCGCGCCTCGCGGAACTACAGCTACAACCCGGCCCTGGCCCAGTCTGGCGACATCAACCGTTCGCCCTGGTCGGGCGGCGGCGGCAACCCGGAACTGCGTCCCTTCATCGCCGACGTGGCCGACATCTCGATCGAGAAGTATTTCGCCAACCGTCGCGGCTATGTCTCGCTGGCGGCCTACTACAAGAACCTCGAGAGCTATGTTTACAACCACAATCAGGTCTTTGACTTCACCGGCTATCCGATCGGCGTCGGCAACCCCGAACCGGTCCTGCGTGAAGGCCTGATCGGCGCGCCGGACAACGGCGACGGCGGTTGGATCAAGGGGGTGGAGTTCGCGGTGTCTGCGCCGTTCGAAATCATCCATCCGATGCTGGAAGGCTTCGGCGGTCAGTTCAGCGCCTCCTGGACCGACAGCGAGATCCAGCCCGATCCGACCCAGGCTCCGACCACCCTGCCGGGTCTGTCGGAAACGGTGGTCAACACCACGGTCTATTACGAGAAGTACGGCTTCCAGGCCCGCCTCTCGCACCGCTACCGGTCGGACTTCCTGGGCGAGGTCGCCGGCTTCGGCAACGGCCGCACCCTGCGTTCGGTCGCGGCGGAAAGCATCATCGACGCCCAGATCGGCTATGAGTTCCAGTCGGGTCCGGCGGAGGGTCTGTCGATCCTGGCCCAGGTCAACAACCTGACCGACGAGCCGTTCAAGACCTTCGAGAACGGCGACGAGCGCCGCACCATCGACTTCCAGAAGTACGGCCGCACCTTCCTGGTCGGCGTCAACTACCGCTTCTGATCCCTTCTCTCTTCTGAGCCGACTGGGGGCCGTGTCTTTCGAGGCCGGCCCCCTCTTTTTTGCCTCAGCATGATTTTCGGCGCGCTTCCTGCTCTGGACGCCGCGCCGTCTTGCCTAGACAGTTCTTGTATATCGCGGCGCTGTCGTCGCGGTCCTTCGGGGAGCGACCATGAGCCAACCGCAAAGTGGAACGGGGGGAGCCGTGCGCGGCACCGGCCTCGCCTTCGCCTATGTCACCAGCCTCTTCTTCGCCTGGGGTTTCGCCACTTCGCTGATCGACCCGCTGATCGCGGCGGTGCGGCGGGTGTTCGACCTCAGCTACACTGAATCCTTCCTGACCACCTTCGCCTGGTTCATCGCCTATGGCGTGGCCTCGCTGCCGGCGGCGGCGGTGCTGACGCGTCTGGGCTACAGCCGCTCGATCATCGCCGCCTTGCTGACCATGGTGCTGGGCTGTCTGATCGTGCCGGTCGCCACCATCATCGACTTCTATCCGGGCATCCTGCTGGCCCTGTTCGTCATCGCCTCGGGCGTGACCCTGCTGCAGGTGGCGGCCAATCCGCTGGTGGCCGAGCTGGGCACCAAGAAGAGCTCGCACTTCCGCCTGGTCTTCTCCCAGGCCTTCAACTCCCTGGGGGCCACGGTCGGGCCGTGGCTGGGCGCGCACGTCCTGTTGACCGGCGGGGTCTTCGCCGCCGGCGCGGTCGTCACCGTCGCCACGCGCGGCGAGTCCCTGCGCAGCATCGACATCGCCTTCCTGGGCATGGGGGCCTTCTTCGCCCTGATCGCGGCCTTCATCTTCTCGGCGCGCAAGCAGATCAACGCCGCCGCCCCGGCCCATGACGCGGCCGAACCGGTCGGCGCCGCCGCCATCCTGTCGGCGCTGAAGTCGCGCTGGGCCCTGTTCGGCGCCCTGGCCATCTTCATCTACGTCGGTTCCGAAGTGGCCATCGGCAACATGCTGACCAACTTCCTTTCCGGTCCCGACATCCTGAACATTCCGGTCCATGAGGCGGGCAAGATGGTCGCCCTCTACTGGGGCGGGGCCATGGTCGGCCGCTTCATCGGCTCCTGGCTGCTGACCCGCATCCACGCCGGCGTCCTGCTGAGCATCTGCACCGTGGTCGCGGCCACCCTGTGCCTGATCGTCACCCAGACGGGCGGCGTCACGGCGGCCTATGCGGCCCTGGCTGTCGGCTTCTTCAACTCCATCATGTTCCCCAGCATCTTCACCCTGACGCTGGAGCGGTCGAGCGCGCCGGCCGCCGCGACCTCGGGCCTGCTGGTCTTCGGCATCATCGGCGGGGCTCTGCTGCCCCTGCTGGCGGCGCAGGTGGCCGACCGCTCGGGCGACATCCATCTGGGCTTCTTCGTGCCGGTGGCGGGCTATCTGCTGCTGACCGTCTTCGCCATCGCCTGCGCCCGCACCAAGGGCCGCGACAGCGAAGGCCCGGTCGCTTCGCCGCACTAGGTTCGCGCCATCGACGGGAAGGGGCCGCGTCCGATCGCTCGGGCGCGGCCTTTTCTTATGGGAATCAGGATGACCGCGTCGGGTCCGTCAGCGGCTCGCCATAGTGGCGGTCGCCGTGCAGGTTGGCGGCCAGGGGCGCGGTCGTCCGCTCGATCAGGCGGTGGACCACGGGTTTGTCCGGCCCCTGATGCAGGGCGTAGATGCGCTGCGAGATGTCGGCGTCCGCCTGGGTGATGCGCTGGTTGTGGCGGACGTAATCCAGCCAGGTGGCGGTCTGGTACTTCTCGACCCAGACGTCGGGTTCGGCCAGGTCGCGCATCAGGTGCCACTGGCGCGCGCCGTCGCGGCGGCGCACCCGGCGGCGCTCGTCCATCACGGCCAGGAAGGCGTCGATGTCTTCCTCGCGGATGCGATAGGCGATGGTCACGACCACCGGCCCGCTGCGCGGCTCGATCGGAAGCTGCGTCTCGGGCTCGGTCCAGCGCCGCAGCAGGTCCATGTTCAGGTTGGCGGTCGAGGGCAGGGGAACCCTCAGCCCGATCAGGACGCACAGGACCAGCACCCCCGCCGAAAGGCCGAGCGCCATGTCCAGACCCTGGCTCTGGGCCAGCGAACCCCACAGCCAGCTGCCGCCGGCCATGCCGCCGAAGGCCGCCATCTGATACAGCGCCAAGGCCCGCGCCACGACCCAGCGCGGCACCGACATCTGCACCGTCACGTTGAAGCTGGACAGGGTCAGCACCCAGCCCGCGCCCGCGATCATCAGGGCCGGCAGGGTCAGGGCCAGCCAGGGGCTGAAGCCGACGACGGCGGCCGCCCCGGCGAAGGCCAGGGTGGAGACGCGCACCACGGTTTCGGTCTCATACTTGGCCCGCAGCCGTCCGACGAACAGGGCGCCGCCCACCGCGCCGATGCCGAAGGCGCCCAGCAACAGACCAAAGGCCAGAGGCCCGCCGCCGCCCTCGCGCGCCACCAGGGGCATCAGGGCCTGAACCGCGCTGGCCCCCACGCCGAAGACCACGGCGCGCAGCAGGACCGCCGTCACCCGCGGCGACAGGAAGGCGTAGCGCAGGCCCCCGGCCATGGCCGCCAGCAGGCCCTCGCGCGGCAGGGTCTGCTTGGGCCGATCGGGCTTCCAGCGGAACAGGACGACCAGCAGGCCCAGATAGCTGACGGCGTTGACCGCAAAGGCCGCCGCCGCCCCTGCCGCGGCCACGATCAGACCGCCGATGGCCGGACCGACGCTGCGGGCCAGGTTGAAGCCCATGGAGTTCAGGGTCACGGCCCCGGCCAGATCCTCACGCGGGACCATGTCGCCGACCGAGGCCTGCCAGGCCGGGCCGTTGAAGGCCGTGCCGCAGCCGATCAGGAAGGTGAAGCAAAGCAGGACCCAGGGCGTGATCCAACCGACATAGGTCATGACCGCCAGCCCGGCCGAGACCAGCAGCATGAAGCTCTGGGCCGCCAGCATGATCTTGCGTCGGTCCACCGTGTCGGCCAGGGCGCCCGCCGCCAGCGACAGCAGCATGATCGGCAGGGTGACCGAGGCCTGGACCAGGGCCACCATCTGGGCCGAGGCGATGGAGGACATCATCCAGGCGGCGCCGACCGACTGGATCAGACCGCCGAAATTGGTCACCAGGCTGGTGATCCAGACGGCGCGGAAGACCGGATGGTTCAGCGGGGCCAGGGCGCCGGAGTGCGCGCGCGGCGCGGTCTCGGGGGCGGTCATGACGCGGACCGGCTGGAACGGAACATCAGGATGGCGGCGCCCGATCGGTGACTGCGGGTTGATGCCCTACTGCACCCCTTTGGCGGCGGCTTGGCAAGGCGAGGCGACGACTTTCGCCCGCTTCATCACGACTTCGCCGAAAAGGGCGGCGATGACGCGTCCGGTCGCAGCCCCTATAGAAGCCGCTTCTTCGTTTCCCTCCGCCCGGACCGCCGCCCCGATGTCTGAAACCACCTCGCCCGTCTGCGTCGCCGCCCTCTATCGCTTTGCGACCATCAAGGATCGTGAGGCCGTGCAGGCGCGGCTGCTGGACCTGTGCGGAACCGAGGTGCGCGGCACGCTTCTGGTGGCGCACGAAGGTCTGAACGGCACCATCGCCGGACCCGAGGGGGCCGTCGCCCGCGTCGTGGACGGCATCCGCGCCATGCCCGGTTTCGACCGGCTGGAGCTGAAATACTCGACCGCCGAGGTCATGCCGTTCCACCGCATGAAGGTGCGGCTGAAGACCGAGATCGTCACCATGGGCGTGACCGACATCGACCCGGTCGACGGCGTCGGCGCCTATGTCTCGCCCCAGGACTGGAACGCCCTGATCGCCGATCCCGACACCATCGTGATCGACACCCGCAACGACTATGAGGTCGAGGTCGGGGTGTTCGAAGGCGCCATCCAGCCCAATACGCGCACCTTCCGCGAGTTTCCCGACTGGTTCCGGACCGAGGGCCGCGCCCTGCTGGACCGGCCCAATCCGCCCAAGGTGGCCATGTATTGCACCGGCGGCATCCGCTGCGAAAAGGCCACCGCCTTCCTCAAGAATGAGGGCGTCGAGCAGGTCTTCCATCTGGAAGGCGGCATCCTGAAATACCTCGAGACCATCCCCGAGCCCGAGAGCCTGTGGCGCGGCGACTGCTTCGTCTTCGACGAGCGGGTGGCGGTCGGCCACGGCCTGAAGGAAGGCGACCACAGCCTGTGCCGCGGCTGCCGCATGCCGGTCAGCCCCGAGGCGCGCCTGTCGCCGCTCCATGTCGAGGGTGTCTGCTGCGAACGCTGTCACGACACGCGTACGGACGAACAGCGCGAGGGCTATGCCGAGCGGCAGAAGCAGATGGAGATCGCCGCGCGGCTGGGAATCGAGCACGTGGGGGCGGGGCCGAAGCGGGCGAACACCTAACCGAAGCTCTCTCCCCCCTCGAGGGGGAGGGCTTTTGACCTAGGGCGTTGTCTGACTGACTGTGTTTAGGTGTCTGTTCTCTGAGAGCGGAGCCCGCCCATGTCGCCCTTGCGTCCCGTCGCCGACCTCGACACCCATGAGGTGATCAACCAGCCGCCGCCGCTGGAGGACGTCAACCTGTTCACCGGCGACCGCGCCCTGCTCGACGCCGTACGCCGGACGGGCGGAGCGCAGCATGAGGCGCGACTGACGGCGCTGGGCGCCCGCTGCGGCTCGGCCGAGGTCATCGACTGGGGCGTTCAGGCCAACCGCGTGCCGCCGGTGCTGGACACCCATGACCGCTATGGCCGCCGCATCGACGAGGTGACCTTTCACCCCGCCTATCATCAGCTGATGCAGCTCGGGCTGGAGGCGGGGCTGGCCTCCGCCGCCTGGGACGGGACGGACAACGGCCATGTCCTGCACGCCGCCATCCTGTTCCTGACGGGCCAGGCGGATTCGGGGACCAGCTGCCCCATGACCATGACCTATGCCTCCGTTCCCGCGCTCGCGGTCGAACCTGCCGTCGGCGCTTCGTGGATCGAGAAGATCAAGGCGGGCCGTTATGACCCCGCCGTCCGCCCGGCCGAGGACAAGGCGGGCGTCACCCTCGGCATGGCCATGACCGAGAAGCAGGGCGGGTCCGACGTGCGCGCCAACGCCACCCGCGCCGAGGCGACGGGCGAGGCCGGCTGGTATCGGCTGACGGGTCACAAGTGGTTCTGCTCGGCGCCCATGTCCGACGCCTTCCTGACCCTGGCCCAGGCGCCCGGCGGGCTGACCTGTTTCCTGCTGCCGCGCTGGCTGCCGGACGGCACGCGCAATGCCGGGTTCCGCGTCATGCGGCTGAAGGACAAGATGGGCGACCGCTCCAACGCCTCGTCCGAGGTCGAGTATAGTGGCGCGCTCGCTCAGAGGCTGGGCGAGGAGGGGCGCGGCGTGGCCACCATCATCCGCATGGTTCAGCACACGCGGCTGGACTGCGTCGTCGGCTCGGCCCAGCAGATGCGTGGGGCCTTGTCCCAGGCGATCTGGCACGCCCAGCACCGCACCGCCTTCCAGAAGCGGCTGATCGACCAGCCGATGATGGCGCAGGTCCTGGCCGATTTGTCGCTGGAGAGCGAGGCGGCGACGGCCCTGTCGCTGCATCTGGCCGGAATATTCGACCGGGACGACCCGGTCGGGCGGCTGCTGACGCCGATCGCCAAATACTGGGTCTGCAAGCGGGCGCCGGGGATGATCTATGAGGCCATGGAGAGCCTGGGCGGCGCCGGCTATGTCGAAACCGGCTCGATGCCGCGCCTGTTCCGCCAGTCGCCGCTGAACGCCATCTGGGAGGGCTCGGGCAATGTCATCGCCCTGGACGTGCTGCGCGCGGTGGCGCGCGAGCCGGAGGCGGTCGAGGCTCTGCGCGGGTTTATGGAGGCGGCGCGTGGGCGCGACGGCGTCTATGATCGCTGGCTGGACAGTCTGGACTTCGCCCCGTCATCGGAAGGGGCGGCGCGTCTGGCGATCGAGCGGTTGGCGTTGGCGGCGCAGGCCGCAGTGCTGCTGATGCACGAAAGCCCCGTCGCCGGGGCCTTCTGTCGTCTGCGTCTTTTGCCGCGCGGCGCAGCCTACGGCGCGTTCGAGGCGGTCATCGATGCGCGGGCGATCCTGGATCGCGCCTTGCCCGCCTGAAACAACAGGCGGCGGCTCGCGGGCGCGAACCGCCCCCGCTCGGAAACAACAGGCGGCGGCTCGCGGGCGCGAACCGCCGCCGCCGACTAGCTGAGGACGACGATCGCCACGCGGCGATTCTGCGCCCGGCCTTCGCGGGTGTTGTTCGGCGCGACCGGCTTGGTCTCGCCATAGGAGATGGTGGCCATGCGGTTCAGGGCGATGCCCTGGTCGCTGAGGTAGCGGCGCACGGCTTCGGCGCGCGACTGGCCCAGGCGCTCATTGGCTTGGGTGTCGCCCGAGGAGTCGGTGTGGCCCTGGATTTCCAGATAGACGTTGCGGTTCTCGGCCCGCAGACGCTGGACCAGCTCGGCCAGGCGTTGCTCGGCTTCCGGCGACAGGGCGTCGCGGTTGACCGGGAACTTCACCGAGTCGTCCGACAGGACCACTTCATACAGGAACTTGCCTTCGGCCAGCTTGTGCGCGGCGTTGGCGCGCTGCAGGGCTTCGCCGGCGGTGCCTTCAACCTGGGTCAGATGATTGTCGACCTGCGTGACGCGTTCGTCGACCACGGCGACATTGTCACGCACGAAACGATGACTTGCACACCCGCTTGCGGTCAGTCCCACCAGCACCACCACTGCACTGGCCGCGACCGCCTTAGATGTCAATTTGATCAAGTTGAATCTCCTTCGTGCCGGTGCGCTACTCCGGGATTGCGCGTTGCTGCACCCGCAGATGCAGGGAACGGCGCTGCAAAGACGCGCAACGAGGGACATGGTTTCAGCTTAACCATAGAAAAACTTTAGAAATCGATGGTTTTGCAAAGTTTGGCATATTCAAGGCGCGGCGCCATGATGCTGACGCGGATGAAGGGTTACCAAAGATCGCCTCACTGTCCTGAGGTCGCGCGCCGGGATGTTTATATTGGCTATTTTATTCTTCATTGCGGTGAAGCTTGTGGAGCCGACTGCTTGAGCGGCGCAAGAAAAGACGAGTCTGCTTCATTTGCATCCCCGGTTTCATCGCAGGGGCGGCGCAAGGCGCGGCGGCGCGCCCTGACCGTGACGGTCAGCATCGGCGCGCACTTGCTGGTGGCGGCCATCCTCCTGAGCCCGACCAAGACCCCGGTCTTTCCGCCCGAGTATGAAGCCATCGAGGTGACGCTGGTCGATCCGCCTCCGCCGCCGGCTCCGGTCCCGGCGCCGGACGAAGGGGGCGGGGGTTCGCCTGCGCCCGCGCCGACCCCTGCGCCGACGCCCGTTCCCACGCCGACACCGGTCAAGGCACCGGCCAAGGCTCAGCGCGCGGCGCCGACGCGGCCCTCGCCGCGGCCCAGTCGCCCGGCGCCGCGCGCGCCGACGGTGAAGCCCGTGCCCATCACCGCCCCGGAACCCAGCGTCTCCTACGTCTTCATGGGCGACGCGGCCCTGGCCGGGGCCATGACGGCGGGCGGCGGAGCCGGGAACGGCGCGGGTTCAGGCACGGGCAGCGGAACCGGCGACGGCAGCGGCTCGGGCAGCGGCGGGGGCTCGGGCTCCGGCACAGGCGGGTCGTGCGACATGGTGCGCCGTCTGCAGAACGCCCTGCGGGACGCGCCGGGCGTGCGCTCGGCTCTGACCGAGGCCTATCGCACCTCGGGCGCCAACGGTCGGGCCATCCTGGTCTGGGACGGCGACTGGGTGCTGAGCCCAGGCCAAGAGGGCAAGGGACTGGCGGGCGTGCGCCAGGCCGTGGCCGTCACGGTCGGTTTCACGCCGCGCGCCTGCAAGGCCGAGGTCGTGCGCGGCTATGTCCTGCTGACGCTCGGCGACGGCCCCGGCGCGCCGCGTCTGGCCCTGGGGACCGGCCAGTGGCGCTGGGGCGACCTGCTACGCTGATCTAGGCCAGTCCGAGCGGGCCATAGAGCCAGGTCAGCCAGATGCCGATGGACAGAAAGACCCCGAACGGCAGGCGGTCGGTGGCGGACACGCGTCGCCGCACGATCAGCATGGCCAGCACCACGCTGAGCCCGGCGACGGAGGCCCACAACAGGACGCTGGGCAGGCCCATCCAGCCGACCCAGGCCCCGCCCGCGCCGAACAGGAAGGGGTCGCCGCCGCCCAGACCCTCGCGACCGCGGGCCAGCCTATAGAGGCGCGCCAAAAGCCATAGCCCGCCGAAGCCCACGGCGGCGCCGATCAGCGGCGGGATCAGGGCCGAGGGGAAGGCCGCGCCCAGACCGCCGGGATAGAGCAGGGTCGCCGCGATCAGGCCGCTGACAAACAAGGGCAGGGTCAACTGGTCGGGCAGCCAGAAATGTTCGGCGTCCACCAGGGCCAGAATCAGAAGGTTCCAGCCCAGAACTGCGGTCATCAGGGCCGCAGCGAAGTCGCCGGAATGCAGTCCAGCCCAGACCCCGATCAGGCCCGATCCCAGCTCGATCAGCGGATAGCGGACGGGGATGGTCGCGCCGCAGTCGGAACAGCGTCCGCGCGACAGGACCCAGCTGAGCACCGGGATCATCCGCCAGGGCTTCAGCGTCTGGCCGCAGCCGCCGCAGTGCGAGCGCTCGAACACCACGTCCTCGTCGCGCGGCAGGCGCAGACTGACCAGGCCCAGGAAGCTGCCGACGATCAGGCCGACGCCCCCCAGGAAGGCGGCATGGATCAACATGGGTCGCCTCCCCGGCGCGTGGTTCCTGTCCTGCACTAGCGGGCGCGGGCGTTTTGGGGGAGGGGCAATCGTCGGCGATGTCCCTGTGAATTGTGAAATCCAGGCCGTATCGGGACGGCTTTTCACGCAAGCGGCGCCACAGCTTCACGGAACGGCGTCTGATCTGTCGTGGTTCGGCGGCGGCCATGTCACATCCGGCTTCTAGGGGAAGCACCGGGCAGGCGGGCGCCGATCATCCAACTTCGGACAATCCGTCCGAACGTCCTCCTGCATGTCTTATTGGCTCAGACACGGTGCAGACGATGACCGCTCTCAAGACGAAAACCCTGCTTGCGGTCGCCGCCAGCGCCCTGGCCCTGGCCGCCTGCGGCGGCGACGGCACCTCTGAACTTCAGAACCCCGGCGACACCGGCGGCAACCCCGGCACGGGCGGCGGCAACAACGGCGGCGGCGACGGCGGCAGCGGCTCGAACGGCGCCTGCCCGACCCACCCCAATGTGACCAAGGTCACTGTCGGCACCGAGGAGCACTGCCGCATCTCGGGCGAGATCACCACCAACCTGACCCTGACGGCCGGCCCGGCCTATCAACTGAACGGCACGGTCAAGGTCGGCAAGGACGTCGGCTTCGACGGCCAGAAGGCCGGCGGCGTCACCGCCGTCCTGTCGATCGATCCGGGCGTCAAGATCTACGCCGGCACGCGCACCTCGCAGTTGGCCATCCAGCGCGGCTCGCGCATCAACGCTCAGGGCACCGCCGCCCAGCCGATCGTCCTGACCAGCGCCGACGCGCTCGGCTACGCCACGACCCTGGGTCTGGCCAACGCCCGTTCGCCTCTGGCCGCCGGCGTCCGCGACGACCCCTATTCGGGCGAGTGGGGCGGCCTGTCGCTGCTCGGCCGCGGCGTCATCAACAACTGCCCGGCCGCGCCGGCTGTCTGTGAAGCCGAAGCCGAAGGCGGCTCGGGCCTCTACGGCGGCAACGTGCCGAACGACACCTCGGGCACGCTGAAGTATGTCCGCGTCGAATATGCCGGCGTGCGCTTTACCGAGACCAACGAACTGAACGCCATCGCCTTCTGGGGCGTCGGATCGGGTTCGACCATCGACTACGTCCAGGCCCACAACGGCGGCGACGACACGGTCGAGTTCTTCGGCGGCTCGGTCAACGCCAAGCACCTGGTGCTGACGGGCGCTGACGACGACAGCCTGGACTGGACCTTCGGCTGGAACGGCAAGGTCCAGCACGTGGTCATCGCCCAGAACCCGCTGCAGGCCGCCGGCGACGCCGGTTACGAGGCCGACAACAACGAGCTGGGCTTCGACATCCTGCCGCGCTCGGCCCCGACCATCTCGAACGTGACCCTGGTGGGCAACACCACGGCCGGCGCCGGTCTGCGCCTGCGCCGCGGCACCGCCGGCAAGCTCTACAACCACGTCGTGTCGGGGAACTTCCAGCGCGGTCTGCGCATCGACGACGCCGCCACCTATGCCCAGGCGGACGCCGGCAATCTGTCGCTGCGCTCCTTCTACATCTCGACGGCGACGCCCTTCCACAGCGCCCAGGCCC